>ORMF010384790.1_pt1 | contig 146314 bp, 144 predicted proteins | sample 1779871 | NCBI WGS metagenome assembly ORMF01 (sample SAMEA104232316, study PRJEB22302) | groundwater metagenome | biome: forest; feature: aquifer; material: groundwater | place: USA | collected 2011-08-07 | depth 5.4 m | reverse complement strand
CAGTCTATTTACTTGCTTAGTTTTCAATGATCTTCAAACTCTCTTAAAACCTCTACTTGAGGCTTCTTCAGGTCCTAAACTTTAGGTCTCTGTGTTTGTGGATGGGAATTATAGACAAATGATTCTTAGAGGGGGCTTAAAGATTGAAGGTGCCTTTTAAATATTTTGATTTTTTTGAAAAGTTTATTTAATTCTCTTCTATCCAACCGCCGCCTATTAGTTTATTGGCATTATAAAACACAGCCGCTTGCCCTACTGCTACACCAAAGACACTCTCTTTTAAAGTTACATATGCCTTCTCATTTTTTACAACAACATGACAAGGCACAGCCTTAGTTCTATATCTTAACTTTACTGTAGTATCAAACTCTTTTTCATCAGTATAGAAATTTAAATTGTTCAAAACAACACTCTCACATGCCAATTCCTCTTTTTTACCTACTATAATCTGATTTTTCTTTGCATCAATACTTATTACGTAGTGCGGATCATGGGCACCGTTGACACTAAAACCTCTTCTTTTTCCTATTGTGTAGTGCATATAACCTTTATGTTTGCCGACTACGTTTCCATCTTTGTCCAGAACCTCGCCTGTTTTGTCAACTTCAACATAATCTTTAAGCAGGTCTGTATATGTTGTTTCAACAAAACATATTTCAGTTGATTCACCTTGTGAAGCGAATGATTCTAATCCCTTGATTGACGCTGCCAATTCTTTGATTTGGCTTTTCTTTCTATCTCCAAGCGGAAAAAGAAGTCTTGGCAATATCTCTTTGTTAACATAAAAAAGAAAATAGCTCTGGTCTTTTGTCTCATCGTCAGCTTCATAGAAATATTTTCCGTCAGTTTTTATGTAGTGTCCTGTTGCTACAAAGTCTGCACCTATATTATCCGCAAACTTCACCATTTCCCCAAATTTCAAGCTTCTGTTGCATAGTGCGCAAGGGTTTGGTGTTTTGCCTTCGGCATAAGTATCTATAAATGGTTGAAAAACTTTTTCATTAAATATCTCTTGCAAATCTATTACATGTAGTTTTACGCCGACAAAATCAGCAGCCCTCTGTGCCCTTGCCTGATGTATTTCGTGATATCCAGGTTTAGAGTGAAGCTTCATATATAAACCTTCTACATCATAGCCCTCTTTTTTTAAAAAAAGTGCTGAAATTGTAGAATCTATACCACCGCTCATTCCGACTAAAACTTTTTTACCAATACTTTCTTTTTTCATAATTAGTTTAACTTTTTTTCAATATCTTTATCTATAGAGAACTCTTGTAATATTTTGTAATACTGTGTATCTTCAAGTTTATGCTCTCTAAGAAATTCAATTTGCTCCAATATAGATGCTTCTAATTCATCTACTACATGTTGCAAATCATCTGTAAGTCTTATCTGCTTAAAATCTTCCTCGCTAATCATTCCATTCTTATAAAGCTTACTCTCTATAAATTTAAAAAGTGGCTTGTAATATTGTACACCAACAAGAAATACCTTCACGCCTGTTATTTTTTTGGTTTGTATAAGAGTCAATGCTTCAAATAGCTCATCTAAAGTTCCATATCCGCCGGGAAAAATCACGTAGCCGATTGAGTACTTGACCAACATAACTTTTCTTGAAAAAAAATAGTCAAAACTCAGCTCTGTTGTCGTAAATTTATTCGGTGTTTGTTCAAAAGGCAAATCTATATTAAGCCCGATTGACTCAACGTCTTTATACTCGAATGCTCCTCTGTTTGCAGCTTCCATAATGCCCGGGCCACCGCCTGTCATTATATTAAAGCCTCTTTTAGCAAGCATTGAGGAGAGTTCTTGTGCATTTTTATAATATTTACTATTGCTATTAGCCTTAGAACTACCAAACATGGTAACCGTCGGTCCAAGTTCTCCAAGTTCATCAAAACCTTTTACAAAATCTGCAACAATTTTAAAAACACTCCAAACATCTGCTGATTTAATCTCTTTTATATATTTTTTTGCTAAATCATTTTTGTTTTTACGCATTAAAATTATTCCTTATGATTTTAACTGGTTAAGTCTTTCTCTTTTTGTTCCAATTGTAGTTATCTGAACACCAAAATTGCCATCTACAATTACAACTTCTCCCTCTGCTATTACATGATCATCAACCAATATCTCAAGTGGGTCGTTTGCCAACTGATTTAGCTCAACAACCGAACCGATATCCATATTTAGTACATCTTTTAAGAGCATTTTTTTCTTACCGATTCTAACCTTAACCGGAAGTTTAACATCCATAATAAGAGATATATTTGTCATTTCATCACTATTGAGAGAAATTGCAGGCAATGAATTTTGAGTTTTATATGAATCAGCCGTTTTTTCTTCTAAGGTTGGTTTAGCTTTATTAAATACAGAATCTTCCAAAGCCTCATCCATTATAAACATAAAAAGAGATTTCAAACTATTAATTTTAAAAGTATAAATAAACATTTTGCTGTAATTCTCCAGCGAAACTTCTTTATTTTCACCGATATATTCAACTTTGCTTACATTAAAGGAGAGAACAGGCAGCTCTTTTTGTGCAGATAAGCTATTTCCTATTGCACCGAATATATTTGAAGTTATCTCTTTTGCAGCATCTAAATCATCATCGCTAATATCTTCTCTGTCACTTGCCTCTTCACCCATCATCATATCTGATAATGAAGCAACCAAATTTGGCGTTAAAGCAATCATAGCCGAAGCATTTACACTTCCGCTTACGGTTATATGCAGTAATACAATCGGAGGAATTATATTTGAAATAATACTTAACTCTTGCTCCTCTTTAAACTCTAATAACGGAGCCTGACCTATTAAAGCTTCAATAGTGCCTATTGTTTCGCTCTCAAATAGCTTCATAAAATTATTCATCGCCTACTCCTCATCTAGATTTTCATTTTCATCAAACATCATCTCTTTGACGCCTGAAATTTTTTCTCTTCTTATCATTTCAAAACTCTCTAATGCTCTTTTTACAGCATCTTTTTCTGTATTAATTACTTCGGTAATCAGTATAGACTTTCTAAATCTTCTAAGTCCTATTTTACCCCGAAATCTATCTTTTCCGTCTATGCAAAGAGTCACGATATCATCTGCAGGACTTGTAAGTCTTACAATATCACCGCTTTGGAGTTCTAAAACATCACGTAAAGTTAATTCTGCATTACCTAAAACAGCCTCTATCCCTACCTTCGCACCACCAAGAAGAACATGCAACTCTGTATTTCTACTCTTTTTAGTACTTGTTTCATTAAGCATTAAATCTCTGCTGGCTAGCTTCGGCAGTACAGGCTCAAGAGCAATTACGGGATAACAGATATTCATCATTCCTGAACTCTGCCCGATAATAATCTCCATAACAACCATTACGACAATCTCATTTTGAGCAACGATTTGTACGACGTTTGGGCTTGACTCTTTGGACTCTATATTTGGAAAAATATCCATTACGGGTCCCCATGCCTCTTTTAAGGTACTCATCATAACTCTTAAAATAGTCTCAAAAAGGCTAAGTTCTATATCTGAGAACTCTCTACTCGCATCAAACGGTTCACCTTTTCCGCCTAAAAGACGATCAAGCATCGGAAATGCGATAGATGGATTTATCTCGATAACACCGCTTCCTTCCAAAGGTTTTATGGAAAAAACATTGAAGCTTGTAGGATTTGGCAGCGACATCAAAAATTCACCGTATGTCATCTGGTCTACAGAGTGAAGCTGAATCTCAACGATAGAGCGCATGATGGAAGAGATCTGAGAAGCTAGTGATCTAGCCATCTTATCATGAATACCGCGGAATGCACGAAGCTGCTCTTTTGATACCCTGTTTGGTCTTTTAAAATCGTAAAGGGTTACCTGCCTTTGGGAAACTGGCGAATCATCACTGCTCTCAAAGGCATCTCCATCTTCATCATCAACAACATCTAAAAGCGCATCTATCTCTTCTTGTGAAAGTATGTCTGCCATATTAAGCTCCTATACTCTCTTTTATTTTATGAATAACCGATTTGTGAATTTGAGAAATTCTTGATTCGGTAATATTTAACACTTCGCTTATCTCTTTTAAACTCAACTCTTCGAAATAGTAAAGCTGTATAACCAGTTGCTCTCTCTGGCTATACCCCTCAAGCACAATTTTAATAACATCTATCAGCTCTTCTCTCTCTATATTTGCCAGTGATGCACCCTCATCTCCGACTTGAAGTTGATCATGCAGCGGCATAACAGTATAAATTGATGAAGCTATTCTTGCTTCATGTATTTTCTCTACGCTCTCATTTAAAATCTCTGCCAACTCTTCATCGCTTGGCTCTTCATCATGTATAGCTCTATACTCTTCAACGGCATAATCTATTGCTTTTATAAGCTTTCTGCTTGAACGGCTAACGATATCCAAACTTCTCAGATAATCAAGCATTGCACCGTAAACTCTTTTTTTTGCATATCCCCAAAAAGAGTCGTTTAAACTCTCGTCATATCTTCGTGCAAGTTTAATAAGCTCTTCAGTCCCAATAGCCGATAAATCCATATAATCCACGGAACTAGGCAGTCTCTCTTTCAATCTAAATGCCATAGCCTTTACTGCAGGCAAATATTGAAGTGCCAGCTCATCTTTTTTATGTTGAAGATCTTGCGTATATGCACTAATCATCTATTTTTCTCAAAATCATTTGCATTTGTCTTTATTGCAATATCTGTAATTTTTATGGCTGAATCTATCAGTTTTTCTCTCTTATTTATCTCAATCACAAATAAGTCTAGCTGCTTCTCATGCAGTTCTTTTGGAAAAAAGTAAAGTTTTCCGATTGTTGTTCTATAGTAAAATGCAATGATTATATGAGAAAAAAGATAAAAAAATGCAGTTATAAAAAATGTATATATAAGCAAACCCTCTGCATCAAATGATTTTAGTATACCAAAAACTATTCCTACAAAAAAGCCTTGAACAGTAAAAAAATATACAAAATTTTCACCCAACATCTAAAACTGCCTCAAATTTGATTTAAAAATGTTTTATCAAGCGTCTAAAAAGCCCAGACAATCCGCTTTCACTAGATGTAACAAGCACATCCCGTTCCAAATTTTTATTAATTGCATTTGCTATGTCAACGATATCTTTATGCACTGATGAACCCTGATGTTCAAGAGCAAAAAGTGCTCTCTGTTTAACCGAAGAAGAGACCTTGACATCGCTGTTAATCTTTCCTATTAGTTTTAAATTCAGCTTATCCCCAATATTTGCCAGTGCTACTTTTTTTATCTTTTCATATACCGCTACCGCCTCTTTTTCACTCTTAACCTGATTCATTATCAAACTTATATCATTTCTTGAAGTTGCAATTGTTTTTATAGTGGCATATGCATCCGTTATAGCCGCAGGATCGGGTACTGTAACGACTATAACATCATCTGCTGCATCTAAAAACATCTGAATATGCTCTCCAATGCCGGCTCCGGTGTCTATTATCATCACATCAAGCTTGTCTAAAACCTCAGCCTCTTGCATAAACCTCTCAAAAAGAGCTTTGTCGGAGTATTTTAGTATCTCATCACCGCTCTCACCCGGAATCAGTATAAGATTTCTAGTAATTGGAATTAAAATATCAGAAACACTTGCTTCACCCTTTAGTACATGCAGTATATTTTTCTTTATTTTTACATTAAACATTACATCCAAATTTGCAAGACCGATATCCGCATCAAATATGCCGACATTAAGACCGCTTTGAGAGAGTACGAATGCCAAATTTGAGCTTATCGTACTTTTTCCGACACCGCCTTTTCCGCTTGTTATGGCGATAAAGCGGGTTTTTTTAGATCTTTTTTGTGCAGAAGATGAGATGAGTTCCTCTAGCTTTTGTGCCTGATTGCCTATCATATTTTACTCCTATTGAAGCCGTTTAATAAGCACTCAACCAAAAAATCACTGCTTGCACAGACCAGATCTTCTGGAACTTCCTGTCCTACAGAAAAATAACTTATCGGTTTTTTCGTCTCGTATGCAAGAGAAAATATATTTCCAAAACCTCTTGTCTCATCGAGCTTAGTAAACATAAGAGTATCTACATTTAGAGTTGAAAAATTCTCATACGTTGCTTTTAAATCTTCATATTTTATAGAACTCGGCATAACCAAAACGACATCAATATTGTATTTTGTATCATTTCCCTCTAAACACTCATAAATTTTTTCTATTTTAGTTTTATCGTACGGACTAGATCCCATAGTGTCGATAAGAATATAGTCACAATATCTAAGAGACTCAAGCGCGCTTGCAAAATCTATAGGATCTACAACAGTCTCAATGCCCAGTTTCATCATTCTTGCATACTGCATCAACTGCTCGACCGCACCGATACGGTAAGTGTCTAACACAACCAGACCGACTTTGTATTTTTTTTGCATAAGATATGAGTATCTAGCGGCAAGTTTTGCCACCGATGTCGTTTTACCAACACCCGTTGGACCGACTAACATCATTACTTTTTTATTTCCCACCGAGGGCATACTCTCAAGCCTGACTGGAACCATTTTTCTAAGAAGCGTTTGAAAATATCTCTTAATAGTTGCGGAATTTTCTCTCATTCTAAATGGCATATGCTCCAACGTCATTCTCATGATAGCATCAAGATGCTCTCTGTTCATTCCGCTCTGATGTGCAAGGCGATAGATCTCTGCAAACTCCGATGGGATATGACTCTCCAACTCAGGCGATTTTTCATCCCAGAACATATTTTGGATAATTTTTACTTTATCACCCAGTTTTGCTATTTCTGCCTTTATCTCTTTAAGCTCTTTTGGCTCAAATGTAGCTTGTGATTTAGGTTCTTGATACTCATAAAGAGGATCTCTTACATCAGCGATTTTAGATATTTGCTGTGCTGCATAAGAGATGTCATATAAAACATCTGCGCTTTTTTGAGTAAGAGGTCTGCCATCTTTTGGTATCGTATTTGTTTTCTCATATGTACTATGCAACGCATCGCTCTCTATACCCATCACTATCTCGTAAAGAGCTTCACGACCCAGTGATTTTTTTTGTATCTCTTTTGTATCGATATGAAGCATATTTTCATAGTTTGGATCTAATCTGGCTTTTTTGAGTGCCTCAGATGGTGTTCTTCCCGTAAAAGTCAATATCTTCATCTATATATATCCTTTAGTGGAATCAACACACTCTGTCTCTCAAACCACTTTGCATGCGGAATTTGAAGTTTTGGTGTCTTAACAACTCTGTTATCAAAAAAAATAATATCCAAATCTAGTGTCCTTGGAGCATTCGCAAAGCTTCTTTTGCGTGCAAATTTTTTCTCTAATCTCATTAAATAACTTAAAAACGGCTTCGGCTGCATAGTTGTTTTGAGTAAAATTATTGAATTAAAAAAATCATCCTGAGTTATAAAACCAAAAGGAGGATTTTTTAAAATCAACGATGTTTTAAGCAGATGAACCCTTTTGTCTTTTTTGAGGAATAGGTATAAACGCTCAAATCTTCTCCTTGCGTCACCGACATTTCCGCCAACGCCTAGAGTCACAAGATATCTATGCGAACTCTCGGAGCTATTTTGACAACTAAAGCGTAAATTTTTAAAACTCTCTAAACCTTTATCCAATTTACGCTTGATATACATAAAACTTAGTTTGTCTCAGAAGCTTGTTTTTGCATCTCTTGAACTGCTTTTATCTCATTCATTATTTGCACCATGCCAACCATTGCAAGATGATATCCAAATGGACCAAAACCTACGATTGAAGATGTACAGACAGGAGCAATCATATTTTGCTTTCTAAACTCTTCACGGCGATGAATATTGCTGATATGAACCTCAATAGTAGGAAGATTTACGGCTGAAATCGCATCACGAATGGCAATTGATGTATGTGTATATGCCGCTGCATTGATAATAATACCGTTTGCATCGCCGTAACACTCTTGAATTTTATCTACCAGTTCGCCCTCGAAATTGCTTTGAAAAAACTCTATCTCCAATCCGCTTTGAGTCGCAAACTCTCTCATTTGTGTATGTATCTGCTCTAACTTCATAGGACCGTAAACTTGCTGTTCTCTTATGCCTAACATATTTAAATTTGGTCCTTGAATAACTACGATTTTCATATTTCACCTTTTAATTATTACGATTTTTAAGCGGCTATTTTATCTAAATAAAGCATAATCTATTTTAAATTTTCAAAAAAGATAAAATATGCAAATAATTACTCCCAATTATATTTTAACGTCTGATACATTACTCTCAAATATGTCGGTTGCTTTTGACAAAACTATAAAAAAAATAGCACCGATTGAAGAGTTAAAAAAAGAGTTTCCAAATGCAGAGATAACTACACTTCAAAAAAATTCTCTTCTTATGCCCGGACTTATTAACGCTCATGTACATGTAGAATTTAGTGCAAATAAGACAAATCTCTCTTACGGAGATTTTATATCTTGGCTTTACAGCGTTATAGAAAACAGAGAAGAACTTATAGGCGGTTGCCAAAATGAGTGCATGTCAAAAGCGATTGATTCTATGCTTGAGAGCGGAATTACGACATTCGGTGCGGTAAGTTCTCACGGAATGGATCTGGAAGCATGTGCAAGTGCGCCTCAAAATGTTGTTTTTTTCAATGAACTTATAGGCTCACAGGCTACAATGGCAGATGCACTTTTTGGCGATTTTTTGGCAAGGCTTGATGCTTCAAAAAGTGTTAAAAGAGAAGGTTTTTATCCGGCAGTCGCCATCCACTCACCGTACTCCGTTCATCCGATTTTGATAAAAAAAGCACTCTGCAAGGTAAAAGATGAAAATCTAAAACTAACCGCTCACTTCATGGAAAGCAGTGCAGAGAGAGAGTGGCTTGATAGCAGTAAAGGTGATTTCAAAGATTTTTTTGAAAATCTTCTTAAACAAAACAGTGCGGTAAGTGATTCAAGCGAGTTTCTAGAACATTTTAACGAACACAAAACACTGCTGACGCATGTAGTCAAAGCAAATGAAAATGAGCTAAAAACTATTGCATCAAGTCAGCATACCATTATTCACTGCCCGATCTCAAACAGACTGCTTGGCAACGGTGTACTAGGTCTGACAAAGCTTGAAAAAGAGAGTATAAGATGGGTTTTAGCCACAGACGGGCTAAGTTCAAACTATAAACTTGACCTCTTTGAAGAGATGAAGTGTGCCCTTTTTATGCACTCAAATATGCCTCTTTTAGAGTTGGCAAAAAAACTCATCATGAGCGTTACTAAAAATGCGGCCGATGCTCTTGGTCTAAATACGGGCGAAATAACAGAGGGTAAAAATGCAGACATGATAGTTTTAGATCTGGATAAAGAGCCAAACGATGAGTTAGCCATTCATTTAATACTGCACAGATATAATATCTCAAAAGTTTATGTCAACGGAACGTTGAAAAAAAGGTAGTAGATGCAGTTTATAAAAAGTATATTTTCTCCAATTTTAGCGACAATGAAATTCATTCAAGAACATTTTAAAGCTATGATATTTTTGCTCATAGTTTTTCTGATTTTTGCACCCACAAGCGATAAAGATTTAACACAGAACAATCTTCAGCAGATTAATCTTTTTGGTCCGATTATGGAAGTTTCAGAAGTTGTAGCGCAAATTGATGAGGCGGCGAAGAACAACTCTATCAAAGGTATCTTGCTAAATGTCGACTCTCCGGGCGGAGCGGTTGCGCCATCCATAGAAATTGCTTATGCGATAAAAAGAGCAAAAGAGCTAAAACCAGTTGTTGTCTATGCTAGCGGAACGATTGCAAGCGGAAGCTACTATGCAAGTATCTGGGCAAATGAGATAATCGCAAATCCGGGATCTATGGTCGGAAGCATCGGTGTCATCATGCAAGGGGCAGACGTAAGCGAGCTTATGAGTAAAGTAGGCATCAAATCCCAAAGTGTACAAGCCGGAAAATATAAAAAAGTCGGAGCAACCGACAGAGAGTGGACAGAGTATGAGAAAAATGAGTTAAACAAAGTAATATACGGTACTTACGATCTTTTTACATCAGATGTGGCAAATGCAAGAGGGCTTGATATCAAAAAAAGAGACAGCTTTGCCAATGCTCATATATTTACAGCTCATCAAGCAAAAGATGTCGGTCTCATAGACACTATCGGGGTTGCATACGATGCGAAAAATAGGCTCTCTGAACTTAGCGGTGTAGCACAACCAAAATGGAATGAAGAGGATAAGTTCGATAAGCTGATGAAAAAGATCTCGGCACAAACAGCAGTTACTCTTCATACCTACTTTCCCTCTTTGGTGCTTAAATAAAATACTACTCTTTCTCAAGGGAGAGTAAAAACTCTTTTCTCCATAATCCTCCGCTATATCCGCCTATACTGCCGTTTGATGAGATAACACGGTGACATGGGATGAGGATGGAGATGGGATTTTTGCCGTTTGCATTTGCTACTGCTCTTGTGGCTTTTGGGTTTCCGAATCTTTTTGCTTCATCTGCGTACGAGAGAGTTAATCCATATGGTATTGTGCATAGTGTTGCCCAAACACCAGTTTGAAATGTTGTTCCGCTTGGAGAGAGAGGTATGTTAAAAACTTGTCGTTTTTTTGCAAAATATTCTCTGAGTTCTGTTTCTAACTCTATTAAAAGATGATGGTTTGAGTTCTCATCTACGACCTTATCATCTATAAAATCAAGATAAGTGAGTGCATCATCATTTGCTTTTGCAAGTATCCTACCGATTGGGGTTTCAATGGTACGAGAGTAGCAAGATGAACTCACTTGGCTAAACATCTTCTTTTTTTGAAGGTTTTTTTCTAAACATGTGGTATTTCTCTTTTTCAAGCAGATCTTCAACATAAGAGTGTTCGACTTTTTTTACGCTTTTCCAGATTCCCGATGGAAGTCTTACTTGAAGCTTTTTCTTATCTTGCAGTTTAATGATTTTCTTAATAGAGAGTATTTTAGTAATCGGAGAGAAATCTACATCTGTAAGATCTATATCGTTTTTATAAAAAAGTGTCTGTTTGTTGAAATTTCCCCATCCTGGTATGCCATCCTCGGTATAGGGAACTTCATAGCCGTTTTTAAAATCAACCATTATTTTGTAATGGCTATTGTCAAAGATTTGAATAATTTTACCAGGACCAAATACTAAACCGTAAACTTCATCATCAACTTTTGCATTATCAAAATAAGCCATAGTATAATCCTCTTTTTTTAGGATTATACACTATAATAATTACTAAAAAATTACTATAAATATAAAATTTAATAAAAAAGTTGACATAATGTAAGATAATATCTAAAAAAATATACAAAAAGTAGGATAGATAAAATATCAATACGACATTTATAAAATTATTCGAGTGGTTTAAAAAACTCTTCAATGGGTACATCAAAAAGCTTTGAAAGTTTTAATAAATGAATCAAATTAAAATGTTTCCCATGCTTATAGTTTTCGGTATTTGCATAAAATCCAGATGATTTTTGCCCTATGGATAAAGCAACCTCTAACTGACTTAATCCTTTTTCATTTCTAATTCGTTTAACATTACAAGAAATCACTTCAAAAAAATTTTCAATCTCATCTTCTGTAACAATTTCCGGTATATTTAACATAAATTTATTCCCATAGAAAAGTTTTCTATAAGTTTAGTTTTTGTAGAATTTTTCATCAATTATATATAGAAATCATTTCTATAGGAAAAGTAATTTGCATAAGGAACAAAAATGAAAATTGTAAAATACGGATTGTTGCTCAGTAGCTTGTATTTTTTGAGCGGCTGTGCTACATCAGGAAAGTTAAATAATGTCTCAATCGGAATGAGTAAAGAGGAAGTAGTCACCGCTATAGGTAATCCTGTAAGCGTAAGCGCTCAAGGAGGCATTGAATATTTGAATTATCGACTATCGGAGACACACGATAACGCAGTTAGAGGATGGACAACTCCATACTATGTTCGCCTTGTTAAAGGAAAAGTGGATTCGTTTGGAAGAGCAGGTGATTTTGATAGCACGAAAACACCAACTATTAAAATTCAAAAAGATGAAAATGTTAATGTTCAAAATAGTAGTGACTTATATTCTGAACTCAAAAAGCTACAAGGGTTGCGCGATGATGGTATTATAACTGAGGAAGAGTTTCAGACTCAAAAGAAACGCATTGTGAATAAATATTAAGTGTAGTGTGGTTATATAGTGAATCAGACAAAATATCATAAAGTAGCTTTACAGATGGCTAGAGATTATGAAAAAATATTAGAGTTAGTAGAAAACAATAATGGAAAAATTCCATCAAAAAAGCTAAAAGAAATATATGGTATTGATAATTCAGCAGCAAGAGAAATTTTTATAGGTATGTGGGCAATTAAAAAAATTTCACACTAAAAAAGAGGTTTATTATGGATTCAACTATTCTTGAAAAATTACAAGAAATCAGCAATCAAGCTAACAATGCGTTCATTGGGACAGTAATAAATGAGCAAAGTTTAGCTTCATATGCACGCTTTAAATACTTACTTGGGTATAACTATGGATTATCATATAGGAGCTTAAATAAAATTAATTTTTGTATAGAACAAATAAAAGAACTTTATCCTGATATCTATAATGAATTTAGGAAAGAACTATTCAATAAGATAAATATAGTACTTACCTTTGAAAAATATCATCCAAAGTATCATGTTTCAAAAGAAAGCTATATATTTAATATGTGTAGCTTATACATTATAATAATAGATCGAATTAAATTGCCTCCATCAAGAGAAGATTGCGAAGAAGAGCTTGAGAGTTTTAAAAATGCGACTTATTTATTTGGGTAATGAAATTTATATATAAAATCAAATCATAGATTGCTTTTTATTTCTATTTTTCTATCATAAGGACTACAATATGCTAAGAAGATTTTTAAGAATTTTATTTTTTATAGGTTGGTTACTTTCAATTTTATGGGTTGTAACTGTAATTACTACGCTGCAAACTAATGAGTTGTGGTACAAGATTTCTATGGTATTAATTGGATATATTCCAATATTACTTTTGCAAATTATACAATATCTTATAAGAGGATCTTTTTCTCTTAAAGAAACTTTTTTAAGAGCTCTCGGCTATACAATTGACAAATGTGATGTTTATGAGATTTTAGAAAACATTAATTATATTGGAAAAATAACATCAATAAAATATCCAAATATTGATGATGAAGTGCTTCTTCTAAAACAAGACCAAAAATTGATTAATTTTACTGGAATAAAAAACGGATTGGTCACTAATAATAACATGACATATAGTTATAAAAATGCAAGTGACGGAAAATCAATTTATGAGTACAAATCAAATAATGGTGAAAAATACATATTGACATTTTCAAGAGCTATTGCCTCTAAAAGTGTTTGTATACAAATACCATTTGAACTAAAACTATTTGATGCAAATGAAGATTTGGAAATAACTTATAAGGGTATTTGTTCAAATGTGGAATACTAATACTCATTCCTAGTTCTACAAAATTGAAATCTCTAGTTAATTCATTTTTTAGACCCCAAAACTTGTTCATAGTGACCTAACCAGCGTCACTTGCGAACTTGATTCGGAATCCAACAATTATAAAAATAACCTAATTTTTCACAACTTTTATAACACTCGGTATATTGTTCATGATTCTCTCTACTCTCTCTTGCCAGAGCGCGCCGAACTCTTTTATCTCATCTTTATTTGCCATGCCGCCCATCATTTTTTGCATCAACTGCTGCATTTTTGGACTTCCGCCGATTGATGAAGGGTCATAGTAAACATCTACGCTTTTTGAGTTATCAACTCTTGTAAATCTAACAGATGAACTGATTTTTGCATCAAAATCCATCAAAGAGTGTCTTGCGAATTTCCCTGCCAAGCCCTTAAAACCGCTTTTATCAGTTGCACCAGTGATTTGTGATACAACATTGCTTATAACTCCGGCAACTCCGTCTTCAAGAGACTCTTTAAACTTCACCTTTACCTCGCCTCTTACTACAGGAGCGTTTGGGTAGAGAGCTTTTAAACCCTCCAAAGTTATCAGATAAGCACCTGCAACAGTCGGGCAGCTGTGCCCTGCCGCTTTTACCACATCTAAAAATGTAAACTCATATATGCCATCCTCAAACGCACCTAAAACATTTGCCAACGGATCTACAACTTTGATACTCTCTACACTGTTAAAAAACTCCGGATAATTCATACGAATCCTTATATATTTATTTTTTTAAGAACTTTTGCGCTTAAAATAACTTCATCACTCATCAAGTCAAAAATCTCATCCACCTCAAGCAAAGCGATATCAATAACTTTTGAATCTTTAGAGATTTGCGCAAAACCCTTTTTACTTCTTAGTTTTGGATGGTTGGATTCTAACATTTTTTGCAATGCATGCACTTGATTTTGAGCAATAGTAAGTTTGCTCTCCATGACATGCGGAAATCTATTTTTTACAAGTTCAATATCTTTAGAAAAGCTTTGCATCTTAAATGAAATCGTTTGGCTAAATATCTCTTTTACCTGCTTAATCTCATCTATTTTTTGTGTTATTTTTCTCTCTATGGAGTGTTGTGTATACAAGTTAACAAGATGCTCAAGTTCCTGCTTAGAGTTATAGATTTTTTGTTCTATTTTTTGAGCAAAAGCGGATGAAAGAGAGTCAATATATTGGTATAGTTCATTTGTATCTGGAAGTATCATCTGCATAGCCGCACTAGGTGTAGGCGCTCTTAGATCTGCTACAAAATCGCTTATAACCCAGTCTATCTCATGACCTACGGCAGAAACGATAGGCGTTTGGGCTTTAAAAATCGCATCTGCAACACTCTCTTCATTAAAAGCCCATAGATCTTCCATACTTCCGCCGCCGCGACCTATCACGATAATATCATACCCTTTGGTATCCGCCAAAGAGAGAGCTTTTACGATAGAAGGGGCAGCATTTTCTCCCTGAACCAAAACATCGTAAATATCGATCTCCAAAACTCTGTATCTATTTTGGGCAACTCTGAGCATATCTTGCACAGCAGCACCGGTTGCAGATGTTATAAGAGCAATTTTTTTTGGAAATTTAGGAAGTTGTTTTTTTCTGGAAACTTCAAAATAGCCTTGAGACGAGAGTTTACTTTTTAGCTGTTCGAATGCCAATGCCAAAGCACCATGTCCCGATGGCTGAATGGTAAAACAGTTTATCTGGTACTCACCGCGCGGTTTATAAAGCGTTATCGCCCCGTCAAGAATTACTTTTAAACCCTCTTGAAGTTGAAACTTTAGCTTTGCGGCGTTTGCTTTAAAAATCACGGCTTTTATGGTAGAGTTCTCATCCTTTAGCGTAAAGTAGACATGACCGCTATTGTGAAAGGTTATACGGGAAAGCTCCCCCTCCACCAAAACTCTCTCAAATGTACTCTCAAGAAGAGTTTTTATCTGCTCATTGAGGGAAGAGACATTAAGAAGATACATAATACATCTCTAACTGTTCAATTGCTTTGTCAAATTCATATTTTTTTACCAATTTTTCAATTTCTTGGTAGAGAGCTTCTTGAGCAGCGTTTAGTTTTATATTTTCAAATTTTGTCATAACTGGATTTATTCGCTTCGGTCTTTGAGTTTTTAGTAATTTTTTTAACTCATTAAAGAGTGCTTCTATCTCTTTTTCTTCGATTTGCTCTTTATAAGATGGTTTTTTATTATCATGCAAAAAGTTTTGTTCTATCTCATAAATTACTTTTGTAAGCTCTTTTTGAAGTTTTTGAAGCTCTTTTTGATTTGGATTTAACTCTAGATTAAGTGAGAGTGTATAAAGTGTTTTAGCTCCTATAGTTCCGGCAAGCCCTTTAAAAGCATGGATTGTATTATGAAAATCAAGACTTGTGATATTAAAAACAATATTTTTGTATTGTTCATAAAACCCGCTAACAATATTTTCATACAATTCAAGGTTTTCTATGGTACGAGGTACGATAGATTCGATTTGGATACTTTTGAGTTTTGGAAGTTTTAAAGTGCTTTGATTTTTAGTAAAAGTCTGAGTATCTACTTTTTTGGAGATATACTTGAGCAGAACGCTAAAAAGCTTCTCAGTATCTATAGGTTTGTTAAGATGATCATTCATCCCAAAAGATTTTGATTTTTTCATATCACTTTTAAGTGCATTGGCACTAAGTGCAACTATCGGAATATCCTTATCTATCGTTCTAATCTCTTTTGTGGCTTCATATCCATCCATAATAGGCATTTGAATATCCATAAGGATAAGTTCGTAGAAGTTATGTTTTTGCTTAAATTTTTCTACTGCCTCTTTTCCGTTTGAAGCGACATCTACTATAATGCCGCTTGGACGAAGCATCCCTACAAGAACTTCTTGATTTAAAATATTATCTTCTGCTATAAGTATTCCGCTTCCCTTTAAGCTGCTTAACTGCATGCGTAAAGAGTTGCTTTGTGCAACACAATTCATTTTTGCTATTTTTTTACCAAACATTCCTGTAATAATATTATGAAAAAGTGACGGATTTATAGGTTTTTTTAAAAATATCTCAATACCTATATCTTTTGCTTTTTGCAATACATCGGTTGCATTATAGGCACTTATCATTATTATGGTTGGAGAAAAATTACTATTGCACTTTTCTTTGATAATCTTTGTAGTCTCCAGCCCATCAAGATTAGGCATCTTCCAGTCCATCAAAACAAGATCAAAGTGATTTTGTTTTTTGCAAATCAAATCAATTGCTTCTTCTCCGCCGTTGACTACAGTAATGTTTATATTGTAATGTTTTAAAAGTTTTGAAATTATAATCTGCCATGACGGAGTATCATCTACCAATAGAATATTTTTATTTTCAAAATTTTCATACTGTTTTTCATCATGAATTTTTTCTACAATATCAATTTCAAAAATAAATTCGCTTCCTACTCCTTTTTGGCTCTCTACCCAAATCTTACCGTTCATCATCTCTACAAATTTTTTACTTATGGCTAAACCAAGACCAGTACCGCCAAATTTTCTCGTTGTTGTAGCATCTGCTTGCGAAAAGGATTCAAAAAGTTTCTCTTGCTGCTCTTTAGTAAGACCTATGCCGGTATCCTTAATTTTGAAGCGAAATCTATCTTTTTTTATTTTTTCAATATAAATTGCGACTTCACCTTTATCGGTAAATTTCACCGCATTACTTGCAAGATTGATAAGAATTTGCTCAAGCCTTAACGGATCGCCAAAAAGATTCATATCCATATTGTGGTCATATCCGACTATAAGTTCAAGCTCTTTTTCTTGAATCTGCAACTCGATAATATTGACTACATTTTCAATCACTTCTTGCAGATCAAATTCAATATTTTCAAGTTCAATTTTTCCGGCTTCTATTTTGCTAAAATCTAAAATATCATTGATAATTCCTAAAAGAGAGCTTGCTGCACTTTCAATTTTTCGCAGATAATCGTTTTGAATCGCATTAAGATTTGTATCTTTCATAAGATAAGTCATACCAATAATTGCATTCATGGGCGTTCTTATCTCATGACTCATATTTGCCAAAAATTCGGATTTTGCTTTTGTGGCATCTTCTGCTTTTGTTTTTGCTTCTTGCAGTTCAATTTGAACTATTTTTTTATTTGTAATATCTCTTGATGCACAAAAAAGCGTTGCTTTATCTCCTATCTCAACTCCGACGGCATTTATTTCAACAGTTATGATGCTGCCGTCTTTTCTTTTATGAAGTGTTTCAAAAGTTGTACAATTGCCGATAAGCTTGGGAATATGCTCAATAGATTCTTTTGGAGAATAGTGTATATCCCAATCTTTTACTTTAAGTTTTTTTGCTTCCTCGTATGTATAGCCCAGCATATTGCAAAAAGCTTCATTGGCTTCTATGAGATTTCCCTCTATATCAAGCACATGTATTCCATCTCCTGAAGCTTGCATAAGAGTTTCAAATTTCTTAAGCTCATCTTGGGCTTTTTTCCTATGAGTAATATCCCTTGAAGAACAAAAAAGCATTGCTTCGCCGTCTATTTCTACTCTAACTGCATTAATCTCTACATTAATTATTGAGCCGTCTTTTCTTCTGTTTAAAGATTCAAAAGTAGGTTTTGCATCAACATTTTGAGGAAGATGATCAACAAATTTTACAGGTTTGTATTTGAGATCCCAATCTTTAACATGAAGTTCTTTCATCTCTTCATAGCTATAACCTAGCATATTGCAGAAAGACTCGTTATACTCTAAAAGTTTACCCTCATTGTTGATAATATGTATTCCATCACCTGCGGCTTGAAGAAGTGTTTCATATTTTTTAATCTCTTTAAGTCTTGCTTCTTCTATAAATTTTTTTTCAGTGATATCTACAGCAAGTGATGCAACCTCTTTTAATCCGTTTTTGTTAATCGACAATATGGAGCTATACCATTCACAAATAATTATCTCACCCTCTTTTGTCACTATCTCATTGGTTGTTTTTATCCGCTCTTTTTCAAAAAGCTCTTTTGCGCTTTTATGGATATCTTGGTGATTTTGCTTAGGGATTAGAAAATCAAGAAAGTTCTTTCCTATTACTTCTTCTTTTGTCCAGCCGAAAAGTTTTTGTGACTGTTTATTCCAGTCACTAATTATAAACCCTTCAGACCATACGATACCCGGTGACGCAGCTTCTTCAAACAATATCCTATGACGAATTTCACTATTTTTTAATTCGCTAATTTGTTGATTAGTTAATTGATTCATCTTATTGTCTAAATATCACTTTGTTTCTTCCAGATCCCTTAGCTTCATAGAGTGCTTCATCAGCTTCTTTTAAGAGTTGATCCAGTGCTTTTGTCCTATGGCTTTTTTTGGCGATTCCATTACTTATGGTAAATTTTATCGTATCACTATTTGACTCTATATCTAAGCTTGCTATTTTATTTTTTATACTTTCAAAAAGCGTAAAAATCTCTTGCTCATTATCACTAAGCACTATCGCAAACTCTTCACCGCCGATTCGTGCAAAAATAGCATTTGAAGGGAGCAGTCCGTTGATAGTTTGAGCCAATGTTTTTATAACGATATCGCCTACATCATGACCATAAGTGTCATTAATCTTTTTAAAATGATCTATATCAATCATGGATATAAAAAAGTTATCACTTGTATTTTCAAACAGAGGCTTTGCCAACTCAAAAAACTTTCTTCTGTTGTAAATGCCTGTCATAGAGTCTCTTGAAGCCAAAAATTCCAACTCTTGAATCTGTGTTTTTATTTGCAGCTGAGTTTTTACTCTTGCAATCACTTCTGCTTTCTTTAGGGGTTTGCTTACAAAGTCATTCCCGCCTGATTCATAAGCTAAAGCAATACTTTGCTCATCTGTTTTTGCAGTAGTAAAAATTATAGGAATATCTTTAGTTAAACTACCGCTCTTCAAAGTTTTACATACTTTAAAACCGTCAATTTGAGGCATAACGATATCAAGAAGAATAAGATCTATTTTTTCATTTTCAACTATTTGCAACGCTTTTGTACCGCTATTTGCAGGAATCACATCAAAATCTTGAAGGATATGAAGAAGCACATCAAGATTTTCTTCTTTATCATCTACAGCTAAAATAGTAAAATTGTCGTATTGCAATTATGCCCCTTTTTTTAAATATCAAGCTTTAATCTTTATGCACCAAAGTTTAATAACTGACCTTAAGCACTTTTTATTGTCAATTATAAAACTATAAAATCTATTGCTATTTTTTCTTTGCTATTAAAAGGGTTGATATATCCATTGAAAAACTTTTTGCGTATACGATCTCAAATCCTGCTTGTTCAAGCTCTTTTTTCATATTTTCAACGGTTGAAAAATCTTCTATGGAGTTTGGCAGGTATTCGTATGCTTCTAGGTTTTTAGAGATAAAACCGCCGACTTTCGGTAATATCTTATTCATATAAAAATCTCTGATTTTTCCAAGAAACGAAGGATTTTCATTCTTCATAAACTCAAGTATTACCACAAGACCGCCCTGTTTTAAGACTCTGTTAAACTCTTTAAGTGCCGCTTCTCTCTCTACAACATTTCTAATACCGTATGTGATACTTAGTATCTCTGCGCTCTCATCTTGAAGCGGAATCTCTGTCGCTTTTGCTATGTGGTAGTTAAATTTAGGAAACTTCTCTCTTGCAACTGCGACCATCCCTTGCGATGGGTCAACTCCGACTATCTCACCGACTGCTATACCGTTTACCTCAGATCTTTTTTTCCAAAAATCCATCATGTCGCCTGTTCCGCAAGCAACATCAACGATTTTATCTATAGAGTCTTTTGCATAAAACCCGTAAGCCAAGTCACAAGCTTTTCTTCTCCAGCTCTTATCCACTCCCATACTCATAACACGATTTGCAGTATCATACGTAGGTGCAATATTGTCAAACATCGATACAATTTTTTCTTGTTTTTCTTGTTCTTGCATAATTTATTTATCCCTTTTCATCCACATTATTATATCTTGCTCATCTTGGAGTATATTTAAAATCTCAAATTTCTCATCCATACCCATAAAGCTTATGTCTCCGCTCATTTGAGGAGATAAAAAACAGAGATAATAATCTGCGATATCTTTAGAGAGTTCAAACATATTTCCGCCACCCTCAATAATGATATTTTTGTACTCTTTTAAAATATCAAAATTATCTGAAATGATTACTTTTCTATTTTTCACATGAAATAGCCCAATTGTTTTATCAAACTCACCGCTTCTTGAGAGTATCAAAATATCCGGCGCTCTGCCATTTACTAGCCTTGCATCTAAAGTCGGTCTGTCAACTCTTACGCTGTTGCCGCCAATAACTAGCAAATCACATACATCCCTCATGGCATGAACAAGCGTTCTTGATTTTTGTGAGCTTATAACTCCGCTATCAACCGTCCCATTTAACCTCTGTGCCCATTTAAAAAAAACAAATCTCTCTTTTTTCCATGTATTAAACGGCTTTAACAATGCGTCACACTCTTCTTTTAAAAGAGAGTCCTCTACTTCAATATTTGATTCTTTTACTATTTCATTGCCGCCTGAAGCCTCTTCATTTAAGTCTTGAGAGCCGACAAAAAGTTTTTTAATTTTTAATTTACAGAGTAAATCTGCACATGAAGGAGTTTTACCGATATGTGAACAAGGCTCTAATGTTGTAAAAACAGATGTGCCCACAAAGCAGTTGTTGTGATTTTTTGAAAGATATGTATGAATTTCAGCAGAAGCCGTAAGTTTTAAAATTTCTTCATCACTCGTTAATTTATAATAAGCCATTTTTAACGCTTCAACTTCAGCATGTGGCTCTCCGGCTTTTTTATGCGCCTCCACTGCTAAAATTTCACCATGTTTTCCAACAATAGTACAACCAACGGCAGGATTTTGGTAAGTTAGCCCCTGATACTTCCAAGCCTCTCTCAAGGCTAAGTTCATATAAAATTTTTTGTCAATTACCATTCAAAGTATGTTTTAGCTTTTGAGATATCAGCAAAATTAACTATAACCTCTTTACCATCAACATCTAAAAAGATTTTTGAATCTTCAACTTTTAGAAGTGTTCCTTTAAATTTTTCTTTTGATTTTAAAGTAAGAGCAACTTTTTCTCCGATTGACATTTCAAAATGTCTAAGAGATGTAATCTTTCTCTCGATTCCGGCACTTCCTACTTCAAGTCTATAATCTCCTGAAACAGGCGGTTCTACGTCAAGAAGCGGAGAGATAAGGCGAGTTAGACTGACACAATCATCTAAACTTACTCCCTTTCTTTTTCCATCTTCAAAATTAGCCGATAAAACATTTACTCTATAAATAGTATCATCACCGTCTCTTGCGGTTGAGATGTCATAAAGCTCTAAATCTACAGATTTAGCAAACAGTTCTATATCTTTTTCTAAATTCATAAGCTACCTACTCTTTAGCAATTTTTTTAAATAGCTCTTCAATGCTTTGAGCTTTTTTTAGTTGTTCATCAAATTCAAAAGTAAACTTAACCGGACGAAACCAGCCTTGATCTTTCATACAAAAATCTTCTACAATAGGTCTAGCCTTTTTTAGAAGGTTCAGGAACTCTTTCTTCTCTTCTTCGCTAAATGAAGAGGGATCTATATAGACTTTAGCATCACTTCTGCCACGCGAACATTTAACATCAATCACATTTATCTGATGAAGTCTTTTATCGTTTAGACTGCCGAGAGCTTCTGGAATCAACTCTAAGAGAATTGACTCAGTTCTCTTTACTTTTATCTGAGCTTCTGTCACAGAGACACTTTTTGCTCAATTTTTTTGAATGTTTCAATTACGTCGCCGACTATAACATCATCATAGCCTTTGATCATAACACCACACTCATATCCGTAACCAACCTCTTCTGCATCATCTTTGAAGCGTTTAAGTGAAGTCAATGATCCCTCATGTACAACAACTCCGTTTCTGATAACACGAACAAGACCGCCGCGAACAAGCTTGCCATCAACAACGACACATCCGGCAACCATACCCTTAGGAGATTTGAATGTATCTCTAACTTCCGCTTGACCTGTGTTTTCTTCACTGAATTTCGGAGACATCATTCCTGTCAACATACCTGTTAAATCATCTAAAAGCTGATAAATAATAGAGTAAGTTCTGATATCTACATTTTTCTGTTTTGCCAATGCTTTTACACTGCCTGTAGGACGAACATTAAATCCAAGCAGAACACAGTTTTCACTGTTTCCTACAAGCTCAACGTCGTTTTCAGTAATTCCACCTACTCCTGAAGAGATGATATTAATCTTAACTTCATCGTTTCTAAGCTCATTTAACGAACTTCTAATCGCCTCTAGTGAACCATGAACATCCGTTTTAAGAACAACTTTAAGAGATTTAAGTCTACCCTCGGCAATCATACTTGTCATATCTTCTAAAGTAGATTTTGTACTATGAGAAAGTTCTTTGTGTCTATCATACTCATGACGTTTTTGTGCATACTCTCTAGCCTCTTTATCGCTAGCCATTGCCATCATAACTTCACCTGATGGCGGAACTTCATTTAGACCGACAACCACTGCCGTATGACTAGGTTTTATACTCTTAATCTGCTGCTTGTTTTCATTAAGAAGAGCTTTGACACGACCGTATGAACTACCGCAAACTACATAATCTCCAACACTTAAAGTTCCGTTTTGAACGATTACCGTAGCAACAGGACCACGACCTTTTTCAAGAGAACTCTCAACTACTGCAGCTTTTGCCATCGCATTTTCATTTGCTTTTAGTTCTAAAACTTCAGCAGTTATCAAAATATTTTCAAGCAACTCATCTATTCCCATTCCTGATTTTGCAGAAAGAGGGATAAACTCGATATCTCCGCCCCAATCAATCGGGTTAAGACCACGCTCAGCCATTTGAGCTTTTACCATATCAGGGTTTGCAGTAGGCTTGTCCATTTTATTAAGTGCTACAATCACCGGAACGCCCGACTCTTTTGCCAACTTTATAACTTCATCAGTTTGAGGTTTAACACCATCATCCGCCGCTACAACGATAACTATAATATCGGTAACATCCGTACCTCTTTGTCTCATTTGAGAAAATGCTGCGTGACCTGGTGTATCTATAAAAGTAATCGCTTTACCGTGTTGTTCAATCGTGTAAGCACCGATATGTTGCGTGATACCGCCAGCTTCGCTAGCCGTTACTTTTGCTTTTCTAATTGCATCTAAAAGGGATGTTTTACCGTGATCGACATGCCCCATTATTGTAATTACAGGCGGTCTCTCGGTAGCATTTTCATCAATCTCTTGTGCTAAATCATCTTCATAGTTGAACTCATTTTTTGGATCAATTATAGTAACTTCAACACCAAACTCTTCAGATAAAATTTCAATTTCATCATTTCCTAAAAAATCATTCTTTGTCTTCATTACACCAAGATTAAACAGAGTTTTAATAACATCCGATATCGGACGGTTAACTTTGTCTGCAAATTCATAAACACGGATATCTTCAGGAATCTCAACATGTGTTACAACAAGATCTTCAGGTTTATCTTTTGTATATTTTTTTCTCTTGTCGCGAGAAACATTTTTACTTTTAGGAGCTGATTTTTTATTTGAATTTCTACCCATAGGTTTTGCGATTTTTGGTTTTCTAGGCTCTTCTGGGACAATTTCTTTTCTCTCTGTAGCATTTAAATCTAGCAATACTACTTGATCATCCATATCCATAGAGACTTCACTTAAAGAACCACCAAAAATATCGATTTTTATACCTTGTTCTTGTTTTTTAGCACCAGAGGTCTGTTTTGCTTTTTTCTTTTTAGCAAGCTCTTCTAAAACTTCGGCACTGATTTTACCGTATGAAGAGACGGTTGTAGATTGTTTTGCCGGCTGAGAAAATTGCTCCATGGCTTTTTCCTCTTCTCTAGGCTGTTTCTTTTTAACAATTTTAAGACCTGAAGGTTTAATCTGCATTTTTCTAGGTTCTACTACATCAAGAACAGCATTAATTTCAAGTGTTTCTTTTAATTCAGGCATGACTTCTTTTATCTCATGCTCTTCTTTTTTCTCTATTATTGGAGTCTCTTTTCTTGAATCATCTGCTTCTTCTGCTTTTGGTGCTGCGGTATTTATTTCTTTGATTTCGTTTTGGGGAGTTTTTTCTTCTTTTTGAGTATCACTTGTCTGTTTAACAGGCATATTTGTCTCTTGCTTCGGTGCTTCTGCATGCTCACCGCTCATAATATAGTTCATTAAGCTCTCAGCTTCTTGCATAGTTACTGAACTGTTTGCTGATTTTATATCAATGCCCATGTCTGAGGCTTTTTTAACTACATCTTTAGAAGCTATTCCCAGCTCTTTAGCAATTTCGTGTACTCTAACTTTTTCTGTCATCAGTGATGATCTCCTTTAGTATGTTCGAAAATTTGTCCTTATCCCCACTTTTGCATTGCCGCATCAGTGCTTTTAAAACTTTTTTATCATCTTCAAGACAAATTTTACATATATAAAAACTTCTACCGCTACCTCTAAAAAGACTAAGTTGTGAATCTACGCACTGAAGTCTGATGAGATTGTTTTGCGTATCTCTTTGCCTACAAGATATACACATCCTAAGAGGTTGATTAAATTTTTTCGCCATTATATCCAAAAGTTCCTTGATTTGGTAGAAGATACGAACGAACTTATTTTTCTACTATAAGTCCGTCATTATCAAAATCTAATATTTTTACGGCAAATTCAGGAAATTTTAGACTCAGTTTATTTGCTATTGCAACTGAATCTTCATCATATACCATTGAAAAAAATGTAGATCCGCTTCCTGATAGCGTGCTCATAAGTGCTCCGCTCTCATAAGCTATTTTTTGAACGTTAAAAAGCTCAGGCAATGTTTTCATTCTTGCTTTTTGATGAAATCTATCTTGAGAAGCCAATTTTAAAATCTCCCAATCTTCGTTAAAAAATGCCGCAACACTGAGTGCCGTGTGTGAGAGATTATAAACTGCATTCTCTTTCGAGTATGATTTTGGGAGAAGTGTTCTTGCTTTTGCCGTACTCATTTGCTTATTTGGAATTACCACAACCGCTTTGATATAGTTGGGAAGATGCTTTTTTTGAGAGAAAACCTTTCCTTTTTCAACTGTAGCAGCATTAAAACCACCCATTACGGCAGGAGTTATATTATCGGGATGTGATTCATATACAAGTGCATGGTTAAGAATTCTTCTGTTTGAAACTTTAATTCCTGCGGCCTCATGTGCACTTGCAATAGCACTTACTATTACTGCAGATGAACTTCCGAGACCTCTTGACATTGGAATTTGATTATAAAAAGTAAATTTAAAACTTTGCCTTTTTTTAGTCAGTCTATTGTAATGCTCATTAAAAATACTGATAAAAAGGTTATTTCCTTTTAACTTCGGATTGTCCTCACCCTCACCTTTAATACTTACGCTGAAAAATTTTGACGGATGAAATTCAACTACATTCCTTAAATCAACTGCTAAGCCTAAAGAATCAAATCCTGGTCCAAGATTTGCACTGGTTGCCGGTACACTTACTGTCACTTTTTTCCTATCCAACCGCTCCGATACCGTAAAGAGGTGCAGCAGTTGTGCTAAACTCACTATAATCAAGTACATCAGGCAGCATAAAATCCAGCTCTGGTGCTATTTCTAGTTTTTGAGTTTTTATTTCTGATGAAATTTTAACAAAAAATAGCTTTCCAATCGCTTTGATTGGTTGATTTGCATTAAAATAAAATGCATCTGTCGCAAAAAGCGGTATGTTTTTTAGTATGCTCATAGATTTTAAAAATATATATGCTATTTTTATCGCCATAAAACTGCCCGGACCATTGGCATAAAGAAGTTTTTGAATCTCATATTTTTTTGAGAGTTCCTCAAATATTTTAGGTAAAACGTCAGAACTTTTTTCGTGAGTTTCAATGCTCTCTATCAATCTATTATCCTCATATATTCCTACTTTAATCGGGGAAGAGAGGGTGATAAAGAGTAAATCTACACGCTTAGGCATACGCTTTTTCTAACTCTTTTGTTTTCTCATCAACAAGTTCTACGACTTCATAATTTTGTGCATCTTTTAAAAGTTCAAGTGTTAATTTATGGTTAAGATCATGACTCCCTGCCATAGCTTCATAATTTCCTACAAAGTTCATACCTATAAGTGCCATATCTCCGATTGCGTCAAGAATCTTATGTCTTACAAACTCGTCAGAATATCTAAGCCCCTCAGGGTTTAAAACCTTTTTTTCATCCAAAACAACGGCATTTTCGAGTGATCCGCCAAGTGCCAAACCTTTTGAGCGAAGATACTGAACTTCATGTAAAAAACCAAAAGTTCTAGCTCTTGCTATCTCCTCTTTATAGTTCTGTTTCGTAAAATTCAAAACATACTCCTGCTTTTGTATAACAGGATGCGGAAATTTTATAGTAAAAGCATACTTTAGATCGGGCGATGGAGAAAGTTTTACGTACTTATCTCCCTCTTGAACAAGCACCTCTTTTTTTATAAGCATAATTTTTTTAGGTACATCCAACTGAGTTATACCTGCTTCATCCAAAAGCATGCAAAAACTCGCACTGCTTCCGTCCATTACTGGAACTTCATCTGCATCCACGACTATTCTAAGATTATCAATTCCATAGGCATAAATAGCTGAGAGCATGTGTTCGATGGTTGAAATAACATAACCGTCTTTTCCTATGACCGTAGCCATTTTCGTATCGACTACATTCTCTGGTATGAGAGGAATAGCTACATCAACATCACTTCTATAAAATACAAGCCCGCTATTTGACTCCAGTGGCTCTAATCTCAACTTAACGGCAGAACCCTTGTGAAGCCCTATTCCAACTAGCTCAACGCTCTTTTTTATAGTTGTCTGATACATGTGTCATCCCTTGTCCATAATCTCTTTAGCGCTATTTATAACATCCGTTATATTTAACTTCATCCATGAGCGGTCCATCCACTCAGCAGGGCGAACTTCAATCCCTTGAACAAGAACTCCGAAATGGAGATGATCTCCCATAGCATACCCGCTTTTGCCTGTACTAGCTATATGCGCACCAGGCTGTACAAAATCGCCTTCATGTACGTTAAGCGTTGAACAGTGACCAAAAAGCGTATATAATCCTAACCCATGATGAATAATCGGCATATTCCCGTAAAGACCGTTATAACCTGCATAAACTACCTCACCACCGTTCTGAGGTCTTATCTCTGCCATTGCGTTACTCGCTAAATCTACTCCCATGTGGTATGCTTCACTGACAACTTTATCCTCATAAGAGTAAATTCTATGATCTCCAAAGTGAGCGACTACGGCACCGTTTCTAAGAGGATACATCTCGTTCATTGAAAAATCGCTAACCATTCCGGTCGGTACTTTAGATGAGATATCATGAATTAGTTTTTCATTTTTTTCTCTTACTTTTTCATTGATTACTTTAAATTGTTCAATAGGGTTTAAAACACCCTGTGTCTCATCAAATTCTTCTGCAAGTTCTGCTATTTTTCCTTTTAAAAAACTGTCGCTTATTTTTATATTTGAAACATTATAAATTTTATTTTGCAAAAATAGCGGAACATAGACTTGAGCCGAATTCTGGGCATGATCAACTGCGACTACTGTAGCTTTAAAGTTCTCTTCAATTATAGGCCAAGCAACAAGCGATATAAAATACCCATTTTTATAAAAAGGCTGTGCTAAAAACTTTTTGCCAAAATTTGTTTCTATATAAATCTCTTTTAAATTTTCATCTTCAGCTTTAAATATAACAAGAGCGGCACCGCCTTTTCCTATTTTATATGAATTTGCAATAATATTTAGCTGCGGTCTTTTTTTATCAATTATATATTTAGACTCCACTGCCGTACTATTTCCCTTAAAAAAATTCCATTTACTTCCATCTGTTGCTTCGACAATTATTTTAATCTCTTTATCTTTCATAACATAGGCACTTTTGGGTGGTTCTACTTTTATATTTATAGACTCTTTTGACACCATAAACTGTTCATGATATAAAACAGTCTCTTCCGTAGAACTTTTTAAAGTTACTTTAAATGATTTAAGTCCCGATGCATCATTAATTGCAATTTCAAGAGGATTTTTCAGATTCCAATATCCATTTTTTTGCATGGAAATCACCGGAATTTCTCTCTCAAACATAGCCGAGCTATATACATAAAAAGCTCCACCTACAATTAAAGCAAATATGCCAAGCAATACAAACGAAGATCCGTTATTTTTTCCTCTTCTCAAACTATAAATCCTTTTTTATTAAAATTAATATTTTATTTTTTGCCTCTTCCAAAGAGACAATATCAATTAACTCAAAACCTGCCCTGTTTGTATGACCGCCGCCGCCGATTTTTTTTGCAATCTTACCGACATCTATACCGCAGTTCGAACGAAGAGATCCTTTTATCGTAAAGTCACTATTTTGTCTAAGCAAGAGTGCGACTTTTACATATCCAAGGTTCAAAGACTCTTCTAGCGGATTTTCACAATCCTCGGACATTGCCCCGCTTGCTCTCATCTCTTCATTGCTTACACAAAAAAGTGCAACTCTTGCATCACACTCAAGCGACATCTTTTTAAACATAATCGCCTTTAATCGCAAAGCTGCCAATGAGACACTTTTTACAATACTTCTATTGCAAAGTTTAAAATCAGCACCGTGTTCTATCAACTCTTGAACTGTAGCAAATGTTGTACCATCAACCATTGGAGACAAAAAAACTTCCGAATCATCCAATAAGCCTGCATATAGTGCTGTTGCCATTTTTTTGTTCACTTTAAAACCGTTAGTTTTAAAAAAACTATACAAAACTTCTGTTGTGCTTATAGCCTCAACTTTAACTAAATTTAGATCTCCATAGAGACTGTTTGTAGTATGATGATCTATATTTATCAAATCACATTCTATCTCTATGCCTAATCGTTTTTTATCTGCACAATCTAGTGAAATAGCTAAATCAGCAGACTTTGGAAATGTATCTTTTATATTTTCAAGCCATGGTATACACAAAAATTTTCTATTTAAATTTTTGGTGCTACAAAACCATGAAACTTTTTTATGATTTTGCAATAAAAAAGTATACATGGCACTCGCACTTCCAAGTGAATCAGCATCCGGATTTATATGCGATATGACAACGATATGCTCTGATGTGGCAATTTTTTCTAATATTTCGTTCAATTTATCTATCTTTTTTGCAATTGTATACTACTTCTTATTCATTTTGTAAACATAAGCTAAAACTTCCGCAACAGCCGCAAATAAATCATGCGGTATCGGTTTATCGAGTTCTACTTGGTCATACAAGCTTCTTGCAAGCGGCGCGTTTTGGACTATATGCACACCGTTTTCTCTGGCAATCTTTTTTATCTGCAGTGCTATATTATCCATCCCTTTAGCTACGACAATAGGCGCATGAGACTTAGCTTCATCATATCTTATCGCCACTGCAAAATGCGTTGGATTGGTAATAACTACATCTGCAGTCGGAACGTTTGACATCATTCTTTTTCTCGATGCCTGCATTTGAATCTGTCTTATTTTTGCTTTAATGAGTGGATCTCCGTCCATATTCTTCATCTCATCTTTAATCTCTTGTTTGCTCATCTTTAGCCCGTCAAAGTACTGTTTTCTTACAATAATAAGGTCAATCATAGCAAAGACAAATATAATCAAAAGCATTACAAATGCGATAATAAGCATTTTGTCTTTGAGCCACTCCATCTGATCTCCAAGCCCAAAGAGTGCAACGGTGGGAAGTTCCAAAATAAAGAGAAAAAAGAAGATAAAACCTACACCTAATGCCGTAAATGATTTAAAAGTAACCTTTGCACCCTCTATCATCTTTTTCATTGAAAATAGATTTTTTGTCCCTTTAATAGGATCTATTTTTTTAAAATCAGGCATTATAGCTTTTGTCGTAAATAAAAATCCAAATTGAGCTACTGCTGCTATTATCCCGGCAACAGCAACTGAAATAGAGAGCGGCATTACGATAAGAAGAAACTCTTTAATCGTTACTATGGCGATATCAATCATAAGTGCCTTATCAAGCGGCATACCCAAAAGTGAAAAGTAGTATTTAAACAGAAGCATCATATGCTCGCTCATATATGGAAAAAGCATTATAAAAGCAAGTATTGCAACAAAAAGAGCAATAACGCCTGATGTATCTTGAGATTTTGGAACATTCCCTTCGTTACGGGCATCCTCTATCTTTTTGGAGGTGGGTTCTTCGGTCTTTTCAGCATCATCTGCCATTAATATCTCCTAGAAGAACAGATGAAATTGTAGTATTGCACTAAACTCAATCCATTTTCATAGACAAATCTATCCAATTAGCTTGATGAATAAGAGAACCGCTGCTAATAGCGTCAACGCCTGTTTTAGCGTAGATTTCAATTGTTTCAAGCGAAATATTTCCGCTTGCTTCAAGAAGCACATGAGAAAAATTTTCATCTCTATACTTGAGTATCTTCTCTATAAGTTCAGGCATCATATTATCGCACATGACTATATCCGCTCCGGCAGCAAAAGCCTCTTTTGCCATATCAAAACTTTCAACTTCAACCTCTATTTTTGAGGTAAAAGGTATCTTTTGTCTTGCTTTTAAAATATACGCTTTTAAATCTTTTATAGTTTTTAAATGCGTATCTTTTATCATTAAAGAGTCATCCAAACCCATGCGATGATTTACAGCACCGCCGCATCTTGTTGCATATTTTTCAAAAATTCTAAGAAGCGGTCTTGTCTTTCTTGTATCTAGCAGTTTTACTCCGTAAGGCTCTACAATCTCAACATATTTTCTAGTTAAGGTTGCAATTGAGCTTGCATGTAAGAGCATATTTAACAAAGTTCTCTCAATTTTTAAAAGTACATGTGAAGTTCCGCTTAAGGTGGCTAAAACATCGCCTTTTATAAAACTCTCACCGTCTTTTTTATTCCATTTTATCTCAAAGTTTTCCAACTTTGCTAAAACATCTATATACTCAACCCCTGCCATAATGCCATCGCTTTTGGCTATTATTTTGGCACTGGCACTCACACCCGGTTCAACCAAAGCATATAAATCACCGCGACCTACATCCTGAGAAAGTGTTGATTTTACAAACTCTTCTATCATAGTGCCAACATCCTCTCTAGTGCAATTTTTGCCCACTTTTGCGTATTTTCGTCTACATGTATCTCATTGAGCGGTTCGCCCTCATCGATAGACTTTAGCACTTCATAAACGTCTCTAAGAGTTGTTTCATTCATGGTAGGACACTCAGGCTTTGTAGAAGAGAGTACATAAGTATTTTTCGGACGAAGACGATTTACAAGGTTAAACTCCGTCCCTACCGCTACTTTTTGATCTTCTGGAAGCTCATTTATATATTTTATGAGTTGAGAGGTAGAACCCACAAAATCTGCTACGTCACATACTGAAGGATCACACTCAGGATGCACCGCTATCAAGATTCCCGGATATTTTTTACGATAAAAATTTATATCATCCACGCTAAAGAGCTGATGCACGGAACAAAAGCCGTTATAGCAGATAATATCGGCATCTAGCAGGTTTGTACCGTCTCCTATTACGCAAGATTTAAGTCCCATCTGGTTTGCAATATTTTGTCCCAAGCATCTATCAGGAACAAAAAGTATCTTTTTTCCCTCTTTTAGGGCTGTCGTGATAATTTTTTTTGCATTTGAACTTGTACAGACCATACCGCCCATCTCCCCGACTTTCGCTTTTACATCGGCATTTGAGTTGATATAGGTAATCGGCAAGATATTTTCATTCATGATTCCAGCTTCATTTAAAGCTTTTACTGAAGCGTCAAACTGCATGCCGTCTATCATTACGGCCATCGCACAACATGCCGCCTTTGGCATCGCTACTCTTTTATTTGGAGAGAGAACTTTTACACTCTGCCCCATAAAACCGACACCGCAAAATACAACAAATTCAGAGTTGTCATCTCTTGTTTTAATAGCAAGTTCAAGCGAATCTCCGGTTATATCCCCAACTTCAAAAACTTCATCTCTTTGGTAAAAATGGGCAACGACCGTTACACTTAACTTTTTTTTATATTCGTTAATTTTTTCTTTTAATTCTTTGTTAGTTAATTGCAAAAAAATTCCTCATTAATTATGGTGGGCGATATTATACCAAATAGATTTTATATCTCTATAATAGTATGTAAAGTACAATGTCAAAAATTTTTAACAGGTTGATGGATGGACTTTTTATATAACACGAATGCTCAGTTTTTTATAGCGGCTTATTTGATAGGCGGTATTCCTTTTGGTCTGCTTTTAGCTAAAAAATATGCAGGTGTGAACATCAAAACAGCAGGCTCTGGTAGTATCGGCGCAACAAATGTTTTAAGAGTCGTCAAAGAGACAAATCCGTCGTTGGCTAAAAAACTCGGCATTGCGACACTTGCCCTTGATGCCATCAAAGGTGTTTTAGTTTTAGCAGTTGCATATTTTGCAGGACTTAGCGAAGCTACGATGTGGGGCATATCGGTTTTAGCCGTAATCGGTCACTGTTTCAGTCCCTACCTAAATTTTGAAGGCGGAAAAGGCGTTGCAACCGGAATGGGAGTTATGATGTTTATGCTTCCCCTTGAAACTATTATCGCTCTTGGGGTTTGGGCATTTGGCGCAAAATTTATTCGTATCTCTTCACTCTCTTCTCTTACAGCTTTAGTTGCCCTGATGGTTGCCAGTTTTATCATCCACCCAGACATGGCACATGCTCCCGTGATAATTATAGGTTTTATACTTTTTTATAAACATATTCCAAATATTATTCGTCTGCTTAAGGGTGAAGAAAAAAGAGTAGTATGACCATTCATGTAGAAGATCTGAAATTTCAATGTATTCTTGGAATTTTGGATTTTGAGAGAACAACGCCTCAAGATGTAGTTGTAAATCTTGATATAGAGTATGAATACAAAGGCAACTTTATAAACTATGTCGATGTTGTGCAAATCGTTAAAGATCTTATGAAAGAAAGTGAATTTTTACTTATTGAAGATGCACTGGAAAATATAAATTTAAAGTTAATCAAAGAATTCAACTCCATAAAAAATATCCGCTTAAAGATAACAAAACCCTCTATTTTAAAGGATTGTAAGGTAAGTGTAAGCAATCATTATAAATCTCAATCTTAAATATAAGTTAAAGTTTTATTAAAAAAAATTGAAATTTTCTTTAAATTAACCTAAAAATATGATATCATTCCGCCCAAATATTAACTCATAGGACACAATTAATGCGCATTCTTATTATAGAAGATGAAGTTACATTAAACAAAATGCTTGCTGAGGGGCTAAAAGAATATGGTTACCAAAGCGATGTAGTAGAGACTCTCAAAGACGGAGAGTACTACCTGGATATCCGAAACTACGATTTAGTATTAATGGACTGGATGCTTCCTGATGGAGACAGCGTTAATATCATAGGCGACATTAAATCAAAGACTCCAAAAACTGTTGTCGTAGTTCTTTCTGCTAGAGATGACAACGAGAGTGAAATCGAAGCTCTAAAAAGCGGTGCGGATGACTATATAAGAAAACCGTTTGACTTTAATGTTCTGGTAGCTCGCCTTGAAGCTCGTCTTCGTTTTGGCGGCAGCAATATTATCGAAATCGAAGATTTGATAATCAATCCTGAAGAAGAAAAAATTACATATAAAGATGTAGAGATAGAGCTTAAAGGCAAACCTTTTGAAGTCCTTACTCACTTGGCACGCCACCGTGATCAAATTGTCTCAAAAGAGCAGTTGCTTGATGCAATCTGGGAAGAGCCGGAGCTTGTTACTCCAAATGTTATCGAGGTTGCTATTAACCAGATCAGACAAAAAATGGACAAGCCTTTAAATATAACGACGATTGAGACTGTTCGCCGTCGCGGTTACCGTTTCTGTTTTCCTAAAGAGATAAACTAGTTATCTTAAATGTAAAAAGGAGTCTCTCCTTTTTGCTCCATTTCATCATCAGACACTCATTTTTGAAAATTTATTTTTAAATAAAATTGGCTACAATTACATACTTTTGTTTTTAAATAGGTAAAGAAATGTTCTCAAAAAGCAGTATTAGACAGAGTTTTTTAATTCAACTTATCTTTGCCTCCGCATCACTTATATTTATATTTTCATCTCTTTTATACTTCTATATTCAAAGTTCTATCATCGAAGAGAAACACCAAGAACTTCTTAACTATGCAAAAAATGTAGCAAGCAACGAGTCTATATATGGTGCTGAAATGCCTACTCCTGATGCTTATTTAGGGCTAAGCATAGAAATAGTGCATCTTAAAAAAACACATCTTGATATAGATCTTTACGAGATGACAAAAAATAAAAAATCTTATTTGACACTTATTTATCCGTTTAATTTAGATGATCTTAGTTACCTAAAAATCACTAAAGAGATAACTTCTACAAAAATACTCCTCGATAAAATTTTGAACTACCTTTTTATTATAAATATTGCAGGCTTTTTACTTGTAATCATCTATGCAATCGGATTATCTAAGATGCTTGTATCTCCCGTTAAGACGCTAAGCAACAAGCTCTCAAATATGAATGAGCATCTTATGCGTCCCATAATCGTTGAAGAGTTACCTGAAGAGTTTGAACCCCTTGGGACAACCATAAACCATCTAATTGCAAGAATACAAAACTTTGTAAAGTATCAAAAAGAGCTATTTATTGGAACGGCACATGAGCTAAAAACTCCACTTGCAGTCATAAAACTCAAAAATCAAGTTACGCTTATAAAAAAACGCTCCGCAGAGGAGTATATAGATGCTCTTAATGTAACAAATAAAACAATAGACGAGATGAACATAATAGTCTCAAATATCCTAAATATCGGTCGTCAAGAGGGAGCGCAACTTGAAAAACCACAAGAAGTGGATGTTATAGAAATTCTTCATCAAAAAGCTGATGATTTTAGGCTTTTAGCCGAAAACGAGGGCAAAACACTTTACATGTATTTTGAACCAAACGGATATATGGCATTTCTTCAAATAAGCCTTCTTAATCAAATTGTTCAAAATTTCTTGCAAAATGCACTAAAATTTACTCCAAAAGATAAAAGCGTGACACTTAGAAGTTCACTAAACAGCCATGGACTGCTTATAGAAGTAATAGATGAGGGATGTGGAATCGATGAAAGTTCAGACCTCTTTGCACCGTTTAAGAGAGAGGGAAATAAGCCGGGAGTCGGTCTTGGACTCTTTTTAGCAAAAAGTGCAGCCGATGCACTCGGTGCTAAAATAAGCATTAAAAACAGAACGGACGGGGTTGCGGGAACAGTATCGAGTTTAAACCTAAATTCAAAGCTCTCATGTATACTTCCTATAAACAAAAAATAGTAAAGTTTAAAAAATAATAAAGCTTTATTTCGATATAAATCGTGCACATGAAAATATATCAAAAAATATATTTAAATTGGACTATAACTATAAGGTATTTTAATGGCTTTAATAATAAATGATGAGTGTATTGCGTGTGATGCGTGCCGCGAAGAGTGCCCTACTATGGCTATTGAAGAGGGAGATCCTATCTACTTCATAGATCCAGATCGTTGTACAGAGTGTGTAGGAGTTTATGATGAGCCTGCATGTGTATCAGTTTGTCCAGTTGATTGTATCATTCCGGATAAAGATAATATAGAATCTATTGCGGAACTTCAATTTAAATATAAACAACTCCAAGATGAAGAGTAAAAAACACTAGATGTCAAAAAGAGTAGCAGTCATAGACATCGGTTCTAACTCTGTTAGAATGGTGGTCTATGAAAAGAGTTCTCGGTTTGCATTTCATATTTTGCATGAAGCAAAAAGCAGGGTTCGACTCTCTCAAAATGCCTACCAAAACAGTGGTATTCTTCAAGAAATTCCTATGCAAAGAGCTTTTGATGTGTTGGAGAACTTCTCATCCATAATTTCTTCTTTTAAAGCTAGAAAAGTCTTATGTGTTGCGACTTCCGCACTCAGAGACGCACCAAATAAAAAAGATTTTATAAACAGAGTTAAAAATTCTCTGGATCTACAAATAAAAGTGATTGACGGTCAAAGAGAGGCTTATCTTGGTGCAATTGCCTGTGCAAACCTTTTACCAAACCTAAAAAATGCTCTAAGTGTCGATATTGGCGGAGGTTCAACTGAATTTTCACTTATAGACAACAAAGAGATTGGTTTAAATATATCTCTAAATCTCGGAACAGTACGATTAAAAGAGCTCTTTTTTGACAACAATGATATAGATGGTGCAAAAAAATATATTGATGAGCAATTAACGCAACTAGATATAACTGATCCTGAGACGATTATAGGTATCGGCGGCTCATTTAGAGCAATATCCAATGCGATTTTAAATAACGATAACTACCCTTTACAAAAACTTCATGCTTACGAGCCAAACTATGATGAATTTACACAATTTTTGAAAAAAATATTAGTTTCTGATGAAGATGAATTAAAAAAATTAGGCATTAAAAATAATAGATTGGATATTATAAAACCCGGAGCATTAATACTTCTTAGGGTTTTTAAAAAATTCAAAGTAAAAAATCTTATCACAAGCGGTGTAGGTGTGAGAGAGGGAGTTTTTTTAGCAGATCTGCTTAGAACTTCTAGAGATAGATTTCCTCCAAACTATAACACTTCTATGCGCTATATACTTGATTCGCATGTAGATAATATTACCTATGCAAACCAGTTATGCAAGGTCGCAAAAGAGCTCTTCGACTTAACCCACCAAACGCTCGGGATTGATAAAAAACATAGATATGAACTAGCAATCGCCGCAAAACTCTACATAAGCGGAAGTTCTATCCACTACTATTCGCTCAACAGACACAGTTACTATCTTATAGAGGATGCACTGGAGTTTGGCTTTACGCATAAAGAGATTATTCTTATCGCAACACTTGCAAGATATGCAAAAAGAAAACTTCCATCATCAGAGCATGTAGATAAATTTAGAGATCTTCTTCCTGAAATCAAGCAACTAAATGCTCTTAGTTATCTTCTCTCACTTAGCGTTGCACTGCTTTCTCATCAGCCTAGAAATATTGATTTTACGCTTAGTTTTGAAGAGTCTGAGTTAAAAATAGAATCTAAAAACAGTCTCTATTTAGCAAAAGAGAGTATAGAAAAATTAGAAATTCTAAAGAACAACGCTATTAATATCTCATTTTATAATATATAATTTACTCCCTTTTTATCCCTATGGTACGCTTTTTGCTGTATTTAATGTTAATAGCTAAAAAGGTCTTTGTTCATGCACAAAATTTTACTTTTTTTAATCATCTCTTTAACAACCATATATGCTGCATATAACCCTTTTTTCAATGACCAAAAAGCCCAAAAACCTAAAGTGCAGGAAAATGCAACAGTTATACAACCAAGCAACGCACCGATAAGACAAAATGCAAAAATAGGCTATTTTGGCTTTATAGAGAGCAAAAAAGGCAAATTTGCCCTTGTCAGTTTTGAGAAAAAAAATATAGTCGTAACTCAAAACGACTCGCTCTATCTTGATGAACAAATTTTTAAAGTGATAAATATTACCAGCAACTACATACTCTTAAACGACAGATATAACAGACCTCAAAGTATCTATTTTAGTTCTGAGACAGAGGAGCATAAAAAATGATAAAGCTATTTTACCCTCTGCTTTTTTCAATAATCACTTTTACAATTCTTGGATGTTCAAACGAATATAAAGAGGAGCTTTTAAAAGAGGAGTTAAGAGAGGATTTAAACAGCTCTAAAAATCCATTGCTTAGCAAGTCAAAGATAGAGACTCTTGAAGTTGATGCTGAGCATTTTAAAATATTGCAAGCAGATATTCCCGACAAAGAGCAGATAAAACAGGTAAAAATTCTCGGCGCAAAACTCGATGATGTTATTGCTCTTATCACCGAAGCAACAGATGAGGATATCATATTTCAACTCCAATCAGACAACATCAACAACTCTGCACAATACGGAAATAATTTAGCAAATATTAATGCCGCAAACATTACAAGAACCAATATCAATAACAACACGAACAATTCAAATGAAAACTACGATGAAACACAAATCCGCGAATCAAAGGTTTATGTCTCCGCTTCAAATATCGGGTTTGGCAGATTATTAAAAAAAGCAGTCGGTGATAAGCTTAGCATCCGATATGACGATGAAACATACTATCTTGGGTATATGAAAACTGTAACACTAAAGATTCCCTCACTAAGCGGTCTTGCTGATAAGCTAAAAAAGACTCTTGAAACAATCGGAGCTATAAATGTAGTGCATGATTCCATCTCCTCTTCTGTTACCTTTTCTGCAAGAGAAAAAGAGTATGCGGACATTATGAACTACTTGGAGATACTGAGGAATAACCTATATGTTATCGAGTATGACATCGCAATTTACAATGTGGAGTTAACGGACAACTATACTCTTGGAATAAACTGGAATCTCATACCAACCTCTACAAAAGAGATTGGCGTTACATCCAAAACAACGTCCGCATTCGGCTCAGTCGGAGCAACGAGCACAACGGCAGGGTTAGGTGCAGTCTTCAATACAATTGACATGTCTGGCACGCTTATCGCTGAAGCTCTTACACAGTTTGGCAAAGTTGAGAGTATTCAAAGACCTAGACTCTTAGGTATAGCGGGAACTGACGTAACGCTCATAGACGGACTTGACGAGCCTTATATCAAAGAGCTAAAAACTACAACTGTCGGCGATAGCGGAGCACAAACCTCTACCGTAAGTGCTTCGGCACTAAGCGGTATCAGAGTCACGCTAAACTCAAACATTATGGACGGAACAGTTCTTACCGATATCTCACTTGAAATCAACGATATCATTGGATACAGCAATTTTGAAGTGGACAAGGTATCTTACACGCAGCCTAGAGTACATACAAAAAACATCAAAAGCAACATGCGTGTGCAACCCGGAGTGCCTATCGTAATATCGGGTTTATTTAGAAACAAGATGGACAAAGGGTATAAAGGAATACCTGGAGTTGCAAAAACAGAAGCAAGACTTCTTGGCGGAACAGAGTATGAGGGCGGCAAAAAGACAGAGATGGTAATCATAGTAACCCCTAGAGTTATCAAGTATGTAATGAAGTGATGGGCTAAATGGCAATTTTTACGGCAGGATGCATCGAATCTACAAGTAACAGCAAAAAAATTCGCGACAATGTTTATGCGCTTGCAAAACATGATTTAGACTCTCCTGCCATGAAAATATCGGTTAGAAAATCCTCTACATGTATAAATTTTATTGCGTTTCTTCCAAAAGATAAAATCAAACAGGAAAATATTTTAAAAAAAGTTTCCGAATGTGATGAAAAAACCGTAATTATCTTTGAACTTGACTACAAGCATGTCGGAGTTGTTTGCGAATACGGGCGGATCATAGACTATATCTTAGACAAACCAAAAGAGTTTGCGCAAGAGAGAGGTTATGAAACTCATTTTGTAGACAATGCAAACGGTGTAAAGCTTGTTTTTTTTAACCTTGACGAAAACAGCCGAAGAGCCAAAGCCGGTTTTATCTCACTCGGTTTTACCATCTTACTTACATCGACCATATTTTACAGCGGTTTTTACTACATGCAAGACACAGACATAAACAAAGGGAACAAAGAGCTGCTTGAGAAAGAGTACAAAAGCATAGTTAAAAACGAGTTTGAAAAGTCTGAAAAAATCGTGCAAAAAGTTGATGTAGTAAATATTCTTGAAGATATTGAACGCCTTACACAAGCTACAAATGCAACGCTTCAACAGGTAAAATATAGTGGGAAAAACATTTGCGTCGAAGTAAAAGCACTTCAGATAGAACCTTTTATATCACTGCTTCCGCCGAAAACTACTATCAAGAAAAGCGATAAAATAAACAAAACTGTGCACTACTGCTATGAAACAATATAATCTCTCAATTCTTCTTATCCTTATACTCTTAACCATAAGCGTATCGAGCTACTTTTTCTACCTTGATATCATCTACAAAGATAAGCTGGTAAAGAATGATGTAGAGTCGCTCTATGATCTCAAACGAATTGCTGGAAAGCCGATCGTTGTTTTTGCAAATGAGCAAGAGATAGAGGAAAAAGCATTCGACTACAACCAAATCATACAAGAGCTAAACATTGATGCTATTGCAGAGCCGCAAAAAGAGACTATCATCATCCGAGGTGAAATCCATAACACTTTTTCATACATACTGCTTAAGAGGCTGCTAGATATTATAAAAAACGATGAAGTAAATCTTATCAGTACATGTGTTGGGATGGATTGCACGGACAATGATTATGGATTTTTGATAGAAATTAAGCCCTATTTGCTAAAGTTAAAATAGAAAAATCCGATATACGACTTAGCTTGTATAAAAAGGATAGAAAATGGTACATGGAAGTAGTGTAAACAGAGGTTTTAAAGGGATGAGAAAGGGTATCTCACTTGTTGAGATGTTAATAGCGGTAGTACTCTTTGGAGTTATATCGACAATTGGGTATAAGTATTATAAAAACTTTTATAATACTACATTAGCAGCAAAGCAAGCTCGTATAAGTGCTATCATAGATCAAGCAACACAGATTAGTAATGCTTATGACTTATATGTTGCAAAGATGGGTGCTGTACCGACATTAATTACAGATTTAAGTGATGTAGATGTTAAAATACTAACAGAAACTCCAACAAAAATTCCTGAGATATCAGCTACTGGTTGGGCAATTAAAACAAACTCTGCATTAGATGATGCAGTATTAGATGATGTTACTTTTTCATATGTGACAGATGGTACAGCAAGTGCAGCTGATAAACTAGAGTATTGTAATATTTTAAATAATTTTGAAATACCAACAACATCTTTAGATACTTTACTTGCAGGAATAAAAACTGAAACATTAACTTATGCTGATGGATTTACAAAGATGATGTGTTATACGCCTGATGCTGGTACAACATTATATTTATCGTTTGTGAAAACTGTAAATTAATGACGTGAAAAAAGCATTCTCTCTTATAGAGTTGCTTTTAGTCATAACGCTTATTGGCGTTATGGCTATTCTCTCTTTCTCTTACTTAAATATCACGACACTCTCAAAACAAAACATAAAAACAGAGTTTCAATCACACTTAAATATTATTACGGCTACTATTTTGCAGTGTAAAAATCTTAGTAACACTATGCCTACTCAGGCAGGAGAAGTATTGGCAAGCGAAACACTCTTAAATACTCTTACATGTAACACATCTCCGACATATCAAATTGATGGCGGACATGGAAGTTTTATACCGCCGCCGCTGCTCAATTTTACCGCTTATAAAGCAACGCAAGTCGGTGAGGCCTTCTATTTTACTACCACTACGCCGCTAGCATCTGCAAATTATGAAGTTTTACAAGAGCTGCAAAATAGCTATTCGGCAAATCAATACTCTCTCACGGACAACGGCACGACAGCAACGCTAAACTTTTATCTCTCTCGTTAAATATAATGGTATAATTTTTTAAAAAAAGAAATATGAAATTAGAAAAAATTTTAACGCCAAAACAGCTAGAAATCTGCAAAAAAGAGAAGTACTACTATCAGCAGATCGGTATCAAAAAAAATATTGTGCAAATTGCCATAGAGCATAACTTTATTCAAAAAAAAGAGAAACCATCTCCCTATAGCCTTGAAATCATAAAAAAATATGAGATTGTTATCATTAAAGAAGATGAGAAAAATTTTTATATAGAGTGCAAAGAGCTGCTCGGTCCAAAACGTCTAAGCGAACTTCAAACACAACTTGGAAAAAATATTATCCAAAAAGCCATTCCGGTACGAGAGTTTACACAAAAGTTCAATGAGCTTCTAACCATAGACCCTGATGCCATAGAGAAGAGAATCAAGCAGTTTAACGGCTTTGACGCTGATGATGAAGAAGTATTATCGCTCTTTGAGATGATTTTAAATCACGGCATTAAAAACGGTGTAAGCGATATACATATAAATGCATACGAAAATTTCTCTTGGCTGAGATACAGAATAAACGGCAAAGTTCAGGCAAAATATCTTCTAAACTTAGAGTTATCGCAAAGATTTTCACTAATCATCAAAGAGAAATCAAACATCGATTTAGTAAATGTCCAAACACCTCAAAGCGGCGGTTTTACGCTGGAATTTCAAGAAGCAAAAGTAGATTTTCGTATTGAAATAGGTCCATCAAATTTTGGCGAAAATATAGTGATCCGTATTTTGGACAAATCAAGCAACCTTAAATCACTAGAACAGCTTTTTCCTACGCACCACCCGATGCATGAACACCTTTTTCGCTTTGTAAATCTAAAGAACGGGTTTTTTCTCACGGTCGGACCGACGGGAAGCGGTAAAACAACAACTCTAAATGCCATCATCTCGCAAAGAGACAGACTTCATGAGATTATCTACACCATTGAAGACCCGATTGAGTACAAGATAGATTTTGTTACTCAGTTTCAAGTCAATGAAGATATAGGTTTTACATTTTCAAGTGCCATAAAATCGGTTATGCGTCAAGATCCGGATGTTATCGTCATCGGTGAAATGCGTGACAAGGAGAGTATTTCAACTGCACTAAAAGCGGCACACAGCGGACACATGGTCTACTCTACTCTTCACACCACAAACGCCTACATGGCACTTGAAAGAATTCGAGATGAGGGCGGAGATCTTTTTATCTTGGCATACTCTCTCAGCGGTGTTATCGCTCAAAGACTAGTTCCAAAACTTTGTGAGTGCAAAACAGCGGCGGCAAATGAGAGCGGAAAAAACTATTTCAAATCAAACAAAACCGGCTATCAAAAAAGAGGCTGCATAAAATGTAACTTTAGCGGCTACTCAGGACGGATACTTCTAACCGATATGGTTTTCATTCCATCGGATATGAAGACACGCTACAGCTTCTACATGGCGCTTAAAAACAGCAGTGTACTGAAGGCTTGGGATAAGCTCATCACATTTAGTTACTACGAATCGGCTAAATATCTTTTTGAGCAGGGTTTATGCGACTATGATACTTTGACGCTAGAGCTTCTATCACTAGGTTATATGGATGAAAATTAATCTCTATGCGATGTTAAAAACATTGCATTTTACGCTGCAAAACGGGAAAAGTTTGTCAAGCGGAATGCAGCTTCTCGCAAGCAGCGCGGAGACAAAAAAAGAGAAAATTATCTACCAAAAGATATATAATGACCTAAAAGAGGGAAGTACATTTTCTGCAGCTCTTAAAAAAAACCGCCTCGGTTCGCTGGATGTTTTACAGTTTATATCCATTGCGGAAAAAGGGGTCAGCTTTAGGATTGCTCTTGGGAAAATCATCGCCTATTTAGAGATGAAAGACCTTTATGAGAGAGAATCAAACGAAAAAACGAACATACCCTTTTTCTACCTCTTTATATCCTCCATTATAGTTATCGCCGTAAAGTTTTTTGCCATTCCATACCAGATGCAAGAGGCACAAAAATACAGCAAAGAGATTTTAGCTATGATTGATACTCATCTTGGTGTCGCTCAGCTTATGAGCGATACGCTTTTTCTATCTCTAGTCGTGGTCGCATTTTACTTTATAGTTTTGTTAACCGCCCTCTTTAGCCACTCTTTTCTTATTCAAGGCATTGCCAAACATGTAGCGCTTCTTCTTCCTTTTTCATCTAAAATCATCGTAAAATTTGAAAAGTTTATGCTCTTTAATATGCTTGGAGAGATGCTTCAAAGCGGCATATCCTATAAAAAAGCTCTAAACTCGGCTATTTTGACAATATCTGTTATAAAATTTAAAAAGGCTCTTCGAGAGACTCTTGATAGCATAAAAAATGACGGAAAATTTATATTTCACTCTAGCTTATATGACGGTGTTGAAAAAGGACTGCTGCTTGGAGCCGGAACATCGATGCAGGTGGGAACTATCATGAGCGAGATCAGCAGCCGTGCAAAAACCGAAGCACTTATGCTCACTACAAAGTTTTTCCGTCTTGTTACTATGACGTCAATATTTATGATGGCATTTGCTGTATTTATCGAGTTTTATACGGTTGTTTTAACTCAGATTATTATACAAAAAGGTCTTATTGATATGACTCGCGGAAGCGGAGCTTTTTGATGAGAAGAGGATATCTTTTAGCGGAGGCGATGATTGCGGTTATTATCGCAGGTATTGTTGCAGCAATTTTCACAACCATGAACTACTACACACATCTGCAGTCAAATACTCTTAAAGGGCAAAACTCAAAAACTATCCTAGAGGTTATTAGAAGCCGTCTTCTTCACACTGCCAAAGATGCTGATAATGATTCATACTTTGAGCTATTAAAAGAAGAAGCAGATAACACCTTGCCTGTCAATATAGGCTTAGGAGTGGATGCTTGGGGAAAAAGAGTTTTCTACTCAACCATAGATTTGGGTTCTGCAAATGCCGATGCATTATATGCCCAAAATATTATTTCCATCTCTCCAAATACAAATATTGCCGGCAGGCTTGTAAGTTCAGGTCAGGATATGATTCTTGATACGGATAAAGATGACAGCATAGCTCAGGGGGATGATATCATGCTTGAGATTGGGGTTGGAGAGTTAAATCACTTCAAACTCTACGGCTCATCAGAGATAACGACGCAAACACGTGGCTATAACAGCGCAATAGTATCGGCTACAGAACCTCTTGCTCCGATTAACGGAGCGCTTTGGTTTGACACTGCTGTTTCAAAACTAAAAATGTATAACTCGACTACATCTACATGGACTCAGATTAATTAAAATCGCTGTCCCATCGTAAACTCAAACACGGCAGTTTTGTCACCCGCTTCTTCTGCTAGAGGTTTTGAGAACATCAACTGAATCGGTCCAACAGGAGAGAACCACTCCAGTCCTGCACCAAATCCGCCGCGAGATAGGTTTTCTATGTTAAAACCATCCTCTGCTTTTTCTGTTGTTCCGATATAACCCCAGTCAAGATATGTAACTAGACGCATCTTTGCCTTTGGAACAAGAGGAAAACTTAGCTCAAAGCTGTTTGTTGCACTATATTCGCCCCCGTATCTTCTTACTCCATCATCGGCTGTCGCATCATCCTTAGTTTTTGGAGAGAGAGAGTACGATTCATATCCTCTAACACTTCCTATGCCACCCATGTAAAATCTCTCGGCAACAGGAAGAAAATCAAGCTCTTTTACATAGTTAAACTTTGCTTTATATCTTGCAATAAGGTCAAAATTTACATACTCTTCAAGCCCTTTAAATGCAGAGAAATTTGTTCTGCCTTTTATAAAACTTGCATCTGCTCCGATTCCCGCATTTTCAATACTTTGGCTGAGTATAAATCCATTTCTTGGCATATAAAAGTCATCCGTATTGTCATATTTTGCACTTACCGTAACAGAGCTTTTTGCGTAATTTTGAAAATATGGATCATTTATATACGCAGAATCTTCTTCAAATTCATAGCTGTTTTTTGAAAATCCATATCCTATATGTCCGCTGATGTATCTCGTAAATTTATGACCGACTCCAAAATTCAGTCCATCAGATAAAACTGTATAGTCGTTGTACTCATACTCAGATGTGTAAACAGAGAAGTTACCGCTAAAATCACTATCGTTTAGTCTTGGATTTGATATGCTAAATGAGTAGTTAGACGTTAATTCAGAACGCTCCGCCTTTATACCGACATCAATACCGGATCCCCAAATATTTCTATCATCAACGGCAACACTTATAAGAATTCCGCCGTAGCTTCCGTAACCACCGCCTAGTTGAATGTTCCCGGTAGGAGCTTCTTTAACCTTAACTATAAGATCCATTGTTTTATTGTCTATTCTCTTCTCTTCTATCGTATTTCCATCAAAAAAGCCGAGTCGACCGAGTGCATTTCTTGAATCTGTCAAATCTGTTAACGAGTACATGTCATTTGGACCAAGATATAACTCTCTTCTTATTATTCTATCGAGTGTTCTGCTGTTTCCAGAGATGATTACGTTTCTAATTTTGACTTTATCACCGGGTATAATTTTAAAAACTACTTCAACCGTTTGTTTATCTTTATCTTTTTTAAGATCCGGAACAACCTCAACAAACGCATAACTCAAGTCTGCAATAAGAGTTTTGATTCTTTGTGCATCTTCACGAAAGGTTTTAATATTAAAGGGCTTTGCTATCTGAAGTTTTATCAGCTCTTTAATAAGAGCGTCATCCACCACATTTTTAGTCTGATTTATACTTATGCCGCTTACGCTGTAAACTGCGCCCTCTTCTATCTGGTAGCTCATATCTGCGGTATAGTTGTCAAAATTTACTTTTGAAAAAGGTTCTTTTACATCAATATCCAAATATCCATACTGCATGTAAACATCTCGCATTCTAAGGTGATCGTATGCCAAATCTGCGACTCGCATTTTTCCATCATTTCTGCCCCAGAGCCATCCCATAAACTCTCGCTCTTTGTTTGCTATAACCTCTTCAAATTCATCGATATCAATATTTTTCATACCGCTATAAGTAAGATCTTCAATGACTATCTCTTCACCCTCATTTACCAAAAAAGTAACCATTACGCTTCCGTTTTCAAGACGTTCTTCTTGAATCTCAACAACACTGTCAATCTTTGCTTCTTGATTTATCGCTTCTATAATTCTTTTTTTTGCGGCTTCAAGTTTTTTCTCATCATAAAGAGAACCTACTTTAATCTGAAGTATGCTGTTTCGAACATCACTATCGTTCTCTTTCCATCCCTTTAACTCTATTTTTGAGATATGAGGTTTCTCTTTAAAATGGAATGTTAAAACTCCATCATTATCGATATCAATCCAAATATCTTCAAAATAGCCCTGTTTATAATAGGCTTTTATTGATGCGTCAAGCATCTCTTCACTAACCGCATCGCCTGCTTCAAACTTAAGCATTCTAAGAGCTACGGATTCAGACATATGAACCATACCCTCATATTTTATAGATTTAATCGTATTTGCAAAAGAGTTTGCTGCTAGAAGAGATAAAAATAGCGGTAAAAATATTCTCATTAAGTTTCCAAGATTGTAAAATAAGCAGAGATTTTACCTTTTATGAGGTTAATATTAAGTTATAAAGAACTTAAATTTATTCATTCTTTTTTCAATAAACACTTTGCAATAGCATTTCAACAAACAAATTGCACTATTTATATTGAAAACTAGTTCACTAACTACAATATGTTATAATATGCATATGACATTAGCATACAACAATTTAGAGATCAGTATATTATCAACTGCAAAAGATCTGCTTAAATATTACTACTTAAATGATGAAAGATCTATGTGTGTGTCATACAGCGGTGGTAAAGATAGTACTGCTGTATTATATATAGTATGTGAAATACTACATGATCTACAAAAAGAAAATAGAAGTCTAGATAAAAAAATATATATTATAAATTCTAACACTTTGGCTGAACTACCTCCCCTGTTAAAACACTTAGAAAACTCTTTAGATATGATAAGATCTTACGCTTTAAAAAACAACTTACCTATAATGGTAGAAGAAGTTTTTCCTGAAACAAAAGATACATTAAATGTTCAACTTTTAGGTGTTGGAATGCCTCCTCCTTCCAATACTTTTAGATGGTGCACTGATAAATTAAAAGTCAATCCAATCGATAAGAAAATTAGAGTTCTATTCCCAGATGGAGAATTTATCTCTGTAATTGGTACTAGAAAAGATGAGAGTTTTAGTAGATCAGCAAGAATAGAAAAATTGTCGATTAAGGGTACAAATTTAAAAATTAATGATAGATATCCAAATGCTAGTAATCTTATGCCTATCGAGGATTGGACTACTAAAGATGTTTGGGAATATCTTTTCAAACAAACAAATAATCTAGTTAATATTGATTTTTTATGGAAACTTTATAGCGATGCTAGTGGCAAAGATGCCAATGAATGTTCTTTTGTTGCTGCAGGTGGCAAAGACATAGATGATGGCAAGCTAGGTTGTGGCGTGTCTCGTTTTGGTTGTTGGCAATGCTACATGGTAAGAGATACAGATAAAAGCCTTGACGGTCTTATGAATAGCGGTTATGAAAACATTGATTTATATAAAGAATATAGAGATTGGTATTGGAATCTAACTCAGCAAGGCTGGGAAAAAACAAGAGATCCATACAACCATAGAACGCAAGTAAAAGATCTATATAACAAAGGCGGAAAAGAGAATCCTAAATTTGGTATGACTATGCCTAAAGGTTTAAAGCTACAGATCAGAAAAAACTCATTTAAACGACTTTTAGAATTGCAAGATAAGTTAGATGAAGAGATTATTACACTTAACGAGATCATACTAATTCAAGAAAGATGGTTAGATGAAGGCGATATAACATTAACGGCATTTAGACATGCAAGAAAACACAATATTAAAATACCTACAGACGATAAAGTAAGAACATTAAGAACAATTGCTAAAAATGCTAAGAAATACTACAAACAAGATCTTTACGAGAAAGAGTTTAGTAGTAAATTCTCAGTTTTTACTCTTAAAAGGTTTGCAGTTCAGTACATAAAAGATCCAAAAAAAGTGGAAAGCAAATTCTTTCCATCAAAAGAAGAAGAAAAGCATATTAGAAAAGAATGGAAACAAAATAAAAAGGTAGAAATTTTTTCTTTATCTTTTATTTCATTATCATTTTATGTGTAAATATATTTAAAGTTAAAACTATATAATACCAATATTAACTGATTAGGAGTATTGATGATACTAAGTCCTGCAAAAAATGACAAATTTGATAAGTCAAATTCCTTTGAAGAGAAAGCAAAGGCTATTTTTGGAAAAGAAATAGGAGCTCCTATAGGATTAGCATATGAAAAATATCATAATGTTAATGTAAAAAAACATTTTTTAAAAGACTTTATTCTTTATAAATTTAGTCAGTGTAAAGAGTTATATGATAAGTATCTAGCAAATTGTGATATTTTTAAAGAAAAAGAGCTAAATGATCAAATATCTGTATATTATGATTTTTTATTGGAAAGAACACCTGATACTTGGCTACAAGAAGAATGTAGTTACAATGATAATGGTGATGTAGAAGATGAAAATGTTGAAATAGATAATAAAGAATATAACATCAATGATATTGATATTATGGCTCAAAATTTTACTGTTCAAGCTATTAAAAAGAAATATACTTATGAAGAAATTGATTTAAACCCTGATTTTCAAAGAAGTAAAATATGGACTTTAAAACAAAAAAGTTTACTTATTGAATCATTGCTCATCAACATTCCGATACCTGCATTTTATATTGATGCTAGAATATTTGGAAAATGGAATGTAATAGATGGCTTACAAAGATTAAGTACAATCATGGATTTTACAGAAGATGAATTTAAATTAACTAAAACTGAATATTTAGATTTATCTGGAAAAACTTTTAGTACTTTAGATAGAAAATACCAAAGACGAATTGAAGATTATGAATTGTCTTTTAATTTAGTAAAACCTGGTACGCCAGTTGAAATAGCTTTTAATATTTTTACTAGAATTAACACACTTGGAACTCCTTTAAGTGCACAAGAAATTAGACATGCTATGAATATGGGCACTGCTACTACTTTTTTAATGGACTTATCACAAACCCAAGAATTTATTAAAGCCATTACAGAAGAAAATCATAAATCATTATCAAAAAGAATGAATGATAGAGCACTTATTTTGCGATATTTGTCATTTGCAATGTTAGGATATGAAAAAAAATATGAAAATGATAAAGATGGGTATTCAAAAAATGATATGAATGCTTTTTTAATTAAAGGAATGAAAGCACTTAATGAATTGAGTTATGATAAGGATGAAGATAAAGAAAAATTAGATGCAATTAAAACTGAGTTTACTGAAAATATGCAAAAAGCTTATACAATATTTGGAGATAAATGTTTTCGAAAATTTTTTACATTACGTAACAAAAAGAAGTCTCCTATAAATATTCCATTATTTGAAACTATAACAGGAACTCTCTCTGTATATTCGTTTGATGATATTAATAGACATAAAGAAGAAATATTGATGGCATTTTTAGATCTATTTAATGAAAGAGATACAAATGAAAACATAGAAAACGGTAAATTTATAGATTGGATTACAACAGCTACAAACAATCCAGATAATGTAAAAAAAAGATTTGAAAAAGTACAAGAAATATTTAAAAGTATCATAGGATAATAATTATGAAACAACTATATGTAGAAAACTTTAAATGTATGGATTCTCAAAATATAAATTTTGAAAATCTTACGGTTTTAGCTGGTGAGAATGGTGCTGGAAAATCAACTGTTATACAAGTATTGTCAATTTTAAAACAGTCTTATGACATACATAAACATCCAATTAAAGAATTAAAATCACTATATTTAAATGATTATTATTGTGAATTAGGAACATTTAGAGATGTACTTTATTGTGAGTCAGGAATAGACAAAATTATATTTGGTTTTACTGATTTTGATGAAACGAAAATTTATTTTGAGTGCATAGAAGATAAAGAAAATACTAATAATCTTCTTATTAGTCATATTATAAACGGAAAAGAAAAAGAAAAAATAAATTTTGTTGATCGCCTAGTTTCTGATTTTGATTTTATAAGTGCTGATAGATTTGGACCTAAAACTTTTTATCATGTTGATGGTAATTTTTCTACTAATAAAGTAGGTAAGTTTGGAGAATATACTGGTCTGTTGCTTAGTAAATTAACTACAGATGATATATTTATAAATGATGTAAATGATGCCTTAAAATCTATTTTTGGATTTGTAGAAATTGTTGCTGATCATATAGATGGTGCTAATGTTTCAATATTGAAAATTACAAATTCAAAAACTAAAAGTTTAGGACATAAAAGTCCTGTTAACATGCCTTATGGTGTTAGCTATGTATTACCAATTATTGTAAGTTGTTTACTTAGACATCCTAAAAGAAATGAAAGAAAAGGTAAAGATTCAAGAATTATCGAAAATCCAATTATAGTCATTGAAAATCCTGAGGCGCATTTACATCCTGCTGCGCAATCAAAGTTAGGACTTTTTTTAGCAACAATGGCTTCAAATGGCATACAAATAATTTTAGAGACTCATAGTGATCATATAATTAATGGTATTAGAAAAGCTATTAAGAATAAAAATATATTGCATAAAAATGTTTTATTTAATTTTTTTGAAAGAGGAGAAGAAGTAGGTCAAAATACTATCAGAGAAATATATACTGATGAGAATGGTTTCTTATCAGCATGGCCAAAAGGCTTTTTTGATCAGTTTGAAAATGACTTAATGGATCTCATGTAATGTATTTATTTGTAAATCATTTTGCTTTTGAACAACCAAAAAGTGGTATAACTGACATGGATATATTTGAAGCACTTAATAACTTAGGTAATCTTTTTCTTGCTTTAAAAAAAAAGAATGTTGATCTAATAGTGCATAATACACTTTCTCAAACTTCTTTCAATGGTAGCTCAATTATAGAATATATAAAAAGGCTTGATGACATAACTCCTAAACAAGCCTTGATCACCTTAATGGGGAAAATCAAACCTATCTGTACTAATACGGACACATCTTTTGAGGCTTCTGATTCCATTGCCTTTGGTAATTGTTTAGAAGAAACAGAAAAAATAGATATTTCCTATACTTTCTTATCATGTGCTATGTTTCACCTTAATCCTATTTTAACTATTAATAATTTATGTGGTAAACCTCAATTTCTAAATGATACAATTAAAATTATTTGTGATGAAGATAAAGAACATATCCTTGATAACTATAAATTAATGCCATATGAAGATGTAATAAAAAAAATTGAGCAATTTCAAAAAAAGAAATCATTGGATAAATATAATTCAATAAATAATTGGGATGATTACAAGGACTTCGTAAATACACATTTTAAGTTCAGCAAAATTACTGATCACTGCATCAAAGAATTAAAAAGTAGATATGGGTACAGCAATAGTTATTCAGATGATTTTAAAAACAAAGTATTAAGAATAAATGAATTTATAGAACGAGAAGGTGGAAATCCTAAAGCTATAGATTTTGCAAAATTAAGTAAAAAACATTATTCTCCTGAGTCTTCAACTCGATATTCAGATCTTAAAAAAAGTCATTCAGGAATATTAAATTTTAGTAATATACAAGTAGATTTAAATTGGCATACTTGGGTTCAAGATTGTAGAATGTATTTTGAAAGAGAGGATGACCATGTATGTTATGTACACTATGAAAAGAAAATTACTTAGATAACATCCTAAGATCTAGTGTTTTTTAGTGATATCAACATTATATAAAGATAATTTAAATATCTAATATACTTGAGTATGAAAATCTAGATATGACTTTAAAAATACATACTCATTTTATGCCACGAAAAAATAAAATAAGTATAGACTTTTTTGAGAAATGATACAAAAATGGTACAAATAATAATTTAATAACGTAATTTACGTATTTTGTCTTTACTATCAAGTAAAATTTGTATAATTTAGCAAAATAAATAAATTTAAAGAATTGAGATGAATGTAGCAATAGTAGGATTAGGTCTTATGGGGGGTTCGCTTGCCATAAGTTTAAAAAAATTGGATTTTATAGATAGTATTGTAGGAAGCGACCACAATAAGATTCATCAGCAAGAGGCTATGGAACTTGGTTTGGTTGATAAAATAGTGGATTTTAGCGAAGTTAAAAACTATGATGTGATTTTTCTTGCCATTCCAGTAGATGGCGTAATATCGGCACTTGGTAATCTAAGAGACGTAAAAGAGGGGACGACTATTATTGATTTGGGAAGTACCAAATCAAAAATCATCTCATCAGTTCCACCAGAGATACGAAAAAACTTTGTAGCAGCTCATCCCATGACGGGAACTGAAAATTTCGGTCCAAAAGCGGCGATTGATAATTTATATAAAGATAATGTTGTAGTTTTATGTGATATAGAAAACAGTGGAGAACTACAGGCAAGCGTTGCAAAAAAAATCTTTAAAGCTCTTGAGATGAAAAAACATTTTATGCCTGCAAATCAACATGACAGACATGCGGCATTTATATCACATATGCCTCATGCCATCTCTTATGCTCTGGCAAACACCGTTATGCATCAAGAGAACAAACACAATATTTTAGCTCTAGCTGCCGGAGGATTTCGCTCTATGAGCCGTCTGGCAAAAAGTTCTGCAAATATGTGGGAAGATATATTTAGACAAAACCGAGGCAATCTTCTTGAAGCAATAGAACTGTTTGAAGATGAGTTAAAAGTTCTAAAAGGGTATATAGAAAATGAAGAGTGGGATAAAGTTCATAAAAACATAGAAGCCGGAAACAGGCTTCATGATGTGTTGGATTAGATTTTATATCTCTCTTTAATTTTACGGAGAATTTTTTTATCAAGTTCTATATTTTGATTTGAGTAGATATTTTTCTCTAAAGTCTCAATCATAGCTTTAACTTCTTCATCATCTCTAAAGGAAAGAAGTTTCATAAGAAGAGTCTTCGGGTCTTTTATAGATCTCTTATCTTCTCTTTTAAAATTCTTCTTTTTCATAAAAAACATAATCAAAACTCCTAGTGCCAAACCGGACAAAAAGAGCGTAAGTGAAGCAAAAATGCCAATTTTAGGAGCTTTTAAATCTTCGCTTACCTCGCTTTGTGTCTCATGCTTTTTTATATTTAAAACCTCTTGCGGCTTGGCATTTTTTACCTTTATGGATATCTCTTTGGTTGAAGCGATTTTTGTCTCTTTAGTTTTAGGATCAAAATATTTTATAGAAAAAGATGGAATTACAAAATCTCTCTCAGAGACAAACGCTATCCTTTGGGTAAGCACATCTTTCTCAATCAAAATCTTTTCATCAAAAACTGCTACACCCTCTATGCTTGGTTTAAAACTTTTGATATCCTCTAAATTTCCATCACCTATAACATCAATAGTTACATTTAAAGGTTCGTTTGCATCTACTTCTTCTTTATCTGCGGTAGCACTTATTGTAAAATCACCTGCAATAGTTATGCCTGATGGAAGCGGTTTCACATCAAAGGTTAATTCGTTTGAGAAGTAGCTCTTCCACTTAACAGTAGGGATCCATGTGCTAAAGCCATTAGCACCGCCGCTCCTTGAAGCTATCTGCATTTGAGCTTTTGTAGTTTTTAACTCCCCTGCTCTTTGCGGTGCCATTGTATAGACTATTTTTGTAATGCTCTCTTTTGCATCTTGATATCTCTGCGGCTGCGTCTCACTTTTTACCCAAAAACCTTTAAACTCTGGCGGCAAAAACTTGATATCAACCGCTTCTGAATCTCTTTTTTGTTTAAAAGTGAGCGTAAGTTCAAACGGTTCGCCGACAAAAAGTTCTTTTTTATCACTGCTTAGAGTCAATGTGAAATCAGCATCTTTTGTCATGCTCTGCAAAGCCACCTCAATCTCTAGCGGATTGCTTCTCTCTATTTTGCCGTCGATCTCAATCTCAACAGGTTCTATCTTACAGCTTTTTTGCGGCATAAATGTATAGTTCAAGGTAAAATTTTTACTCACGCTTCCGTTAATTATCTGCATATTTGTCTGGGTGCTTGTTGAAATCACATCACTCTCACACACTCTTTGAACATTCGGTCTTGTGACATCTTCTCCGGAAACAATCAAAGAGAGAGTAACCACGTCTCCGAGTTCTACTCTTTTCGCATCAACTTTGGCGACAACCCCTCCATAAAGTGCGAGTGAAGAGATAAGCAGTAAAAATAGCAGTTTTAAAATAGTATTCAATTTTTTTCCTTTATATAAAATTCTCTACCATGGTTTCTCACCGTTAGGAGTAGATGCAGAGTTTGATTTTTCATCATTCAACTTGTAGAGATATGTGCTTGTTTGAGCACCTAACTGCTCTATCCATTTCTGCTGTTCTGCATCACTCATCTTCTCTTTCTCATCACTCTTTTGTGAATGTGTTTGTGAACCTTTTGTGCTGTTTTCATCTTTTTTATCTAACTCTTTTGTCTCATCTTTTTTTCTCTCCTCTTTGGAGTCACCGCTTCCTGATTTTTTCTTTTGCTCTTTTTGGTCGTTTGAATCATCGGACTTTTTCTCTTTATTCTCTTTAGTACTCTCATCTTTGCTTGAATCTTTTTTTTGACTGTCTTTTGAGTTATCACTCTTCTTTTTTTTATCTTGAGACTCTTTTTTCTCCTCTTTAGACTCTTCTTTAAGATTTTCTAAAAGTTTCTCAACCTCTTTGAGGTTTTCTCTTGTTGCATGATCTTCTGTGATGCTGAGAGATTTTTCATAAGACTCTTTTGCCTTTTGCAAACTACCTTGATTTCCCTCTTTGGCATAGGCATTTCCCAAATTTGACAGGTTTTTTGCCTTTGCCTCGTTATTTTCAAACGATACTTTATTGTAAGACTCTATTGCCTCTTTATATTTTTGCCCTTTATAGTAAGCATTTGCGGCATTAAAGTAAGCTTCCGGCTTTGCACTCTCATGTGCATACTTTTCATAGAGCTTTGCCGACTCTTCAAACTCTCCATTTTCATATGCCTCTTTTGCACTTTTGAGATCCATAAAATCAAGCATTCCGGCATCGGCATTTGGAGAGTTTAAAAAGAGACAAAAGAGCAGAAGCGGAGCTACGCTTCTCTTTATAGAACTTGTAGCGATAAGCAAAATAAAAAGTGCCGCTCCGAGAGGATAGTAAAAAAGAGGCGTATGTTTTTGGATTTCTGCACTTTTGAGCTCTTTTTTATCACTTATATTTGTTATCTCGCTCAGCATTGTTTTTATATCGGCTGAAGATGTCGTTGCTTCTATGTAGACACCTCCCGTTTTGGTTGAGAGATCGGCAATTTTTTCATTCAGTTTTGAGATGATGATATCACCGTTATGTTTTATAAATGTTCCGTCTTGAAGCTTGATGGGAGAGCCTTTTTGTGTTGCCATGCCTAAGATAAACACCGTAATATCGTGCTTTTTAGCCAGTTCTACTTCAGCATCAAAACTGCTCTTATCTCCGCCGTCGCTTAAGATGAGAAGATACTTTTTATCTCTTTTTTCATTCTCTTTAGAGACAACATTTAAAACAGATAAAAAATCCGTTCCTTTTTCGGTAATTGATGCCGTATTTAACTGGCGAATCAAAAATGCTACAGCCTTTGTATCAAAACTTAGAGGTGAGACAAGATAGGAGTTCTTTGCAAACGCAACAACACCGATTCGTTCATTTTGTGCCTCGCCTAAAAGCGTGAGCACTTTTTGTTTTGCAGCTTCAAGACGGTTTGGATATAGATCTGTTGCAAGCATGGAGTCTGATATATCAAGAGCGATTATAATATCTGCACTCTTTGCCTTAACTTCAACTTTACCCTCTTTTATAACAGGCTGTGCAAGAGCAATAATCATAAAAAAAGCCATAAGCAAAAAGAGCGCATTTCTGGCTTTAAGCGTCAGGGAGTTCGAACTCACACGAAGTTTATCCATAACTTCCTTGCTAAAGAAGTGCTCATGTGACTCTTTTTGCGTAAGCAAAAACCCAAAGAGAATAAACAGCGGAGGCAACATGTAATAGAGAAATTCAGGATGTAAAAAGCTCATGCATACCCTCTTTTATTTCTCAAATAGATATATAACATCAGAGCAAGAAGCGATACGAAAAGAGGAAACTGATAGTAGTATCTTGTGTAGCTTAAACTCTCATTCTCTATCTTCGACTTCTCCAGTGCATCGATTCTTGCATACACCTCTTTTAGCTCGCTTGCATTTGAAGCTCCAAAAGCGACTCCGCCGCTCTCATTTGCGATTTTTAACAGCACTTCTCTGTTGTACTCATGCGGCATTCCGATACCTATGGGATAAACTTTTATCCCCTCTTTTTTTGCCATCTCTATAGCAACATCAAGAGGGATTTTATCTACCTCAGGCGTGCTGTGCCCGTCTGTTAGCAAAATTGCCACTTTTGTTTTTGAGTTGCTCATCTTCAAAAGATTTACGCCCTGTGCGAGTGAGGTGTTGAGTGCCGTATATCTCCCTGCCATGCCGATATAGAGTTGTGAGACAATCTTATTTAAAATATTCTCATCATACGTAAGCGGCGAAGCGATAAATGAAAAAGCTCCAAATACGACCAAACCTATATTGTCGTTTTCTCTTTGCGTTATAAAGTCGCTAACTATGCTCTTTACGACATCAAATCGGTTTAAATTTTCGTTAGATCTATCAAAACCTCTAGCCGTCATAGACTCAGAAGCGTCTAAAATAAGCGCTATCTCATAGCCGTCTTTTGGATCTAGCACATAAGTTTCATCTTTTACAGGCGACATGAGCGCTAAAATCATCATGACAATCCCAATCCACTTTAAGAAAAAAAGCAATTTCGATGTTGAAATAGAATTCTTTAAAAACTCACCTGTATGAGGAAAGTAAATAGAAGAGAGCCTCATTTTACACATGAGAGCACAAAAGATAAAAAGAGTGATTAAGAGTGCGACCTGCACAAACTCAAAGTAGACTCCGTCAAACATCCATCATACCCTTGTATAGCTCTATATAGCCTATAACCTCGCTATCAAACGAACTGACCTCTTTTTTATATTTGTATGCCTCGAGTCTGCCGAGCAAATTGTCATACATCTCTTTATGTCTTGGACTATCCTCTTTAAAAGTAGCTCCGTAAAGCGTGATTGCGTAAGCGCTCTCTTTTGTGTTGTTTAAATCAAGCGAATTTAAGAGTTTGAAATGCTCTTTTCTTCTGTTATATCGGTTTCGTTTTTTTAGCCACATGTAGAGAAGATAAGCAACTCCTGCAACCAAAACAAGGGCAAAAGAAGCAAAGCCTAAAAAGTAGTAGAGCGAATACTCTTCTATCTCAACTATCGGCTTTATGTCATGAAGCGGGATATCGTAACTTTGTGCCATCTATCTTCCCTCAAAAAGTCTGCGAAGTGCTACGCTTGGCGTTGCATCGGTATATACTTTTGTAAATCGTATGCCCTCTTTTCTCAAAACTTCAAATAGCTTATGGTCATGTGCAGCAACCTTTTGGCTATATGCCCTAACACTTGAATCATTAAAATCACCCTCCAAAACCGCTCCGCTCTGGGGGTCTACCAAAGATGCAAAACCCATACTTGGCGGATTTTCCTCAAGGTGGTCTCTTACTATAACAGAAATTACCTCATGTTTTTTTGCTAAAAGTCTAAAGTCCGGAATCTCAAAATAGTCGCCCACGATTAATATAAGGGATCTTCTCTTTAACCTTTTAAAAAGCGTATCTGCTATAAATTTAAAATCAACCTTTTTGTTTATGGCGTCAAAGTTTAAAATCTCTTCAACGCTTCTTTGAACGCTATGAAGTTTTTTGCTTGGCTTTGAGTGTGAAATCATCTCATCCGTAAAGATATATGAGCTAAGCAAATCTCCGTTTTTTAGCGTTGAATAACCCAAAAGCGCAGCCACCTCGGCAATGCTCTCTTGCTTGAATTTTTTAGATCCAAAATGAACGCTTCCGTTTAAAATAGAGACGACGACAACACTAAGTTCTCTCTCTTCACGAAATATTTTGATGTAGGGTCGCTGCATCTTAGCAGTGATATTCCAATCGATTTTGCGGATATCATCGCCTGCCATGTACTCTCTAAGCTCGATAAAATCATACCCCTCGCCTTGAAAAATGGATGGATTGTTACCGACCATTTCGCTAAAGACTTGGCGTCTTGCACGAACTAAAATTTTCTGTAATTTACTCATAACCAAATACCTAGATTTACGGTATCGCTACGGTTTCTAACACTTTTTGTATAATCTCATCGGTTGTGATTCCCTCAGCCTCTGCCTCGTAAGTAAGAACTATACGGTGACGCATAAGCTCTTTTGCGATGTAAGCGATATCTACAGGTGTAACAAAATCTTTTCCTCTCATAAACGCCATCGCTTTGACCGCCTTAAACATATCGATACTCACACGAGGCGAAGCTCCGAACTGAATATAATCTTTTATCTCATCAAGTCCGTACTCGTTAGGGTTTCTTGTAGCATTGACAAGTTCTATCATATACTCTTCAACTTGAGGGTCTACATGTACGGCTTTTACGGCTTTTTTAAGCTCTGCTAAATCTTCATGTGTTATTACGCTATTTATTTTTTCAAAATTACCGCTTGATATGCGTCTTGCAATCTCAAGTTCTTGCTCTTTTGTGTTGTAATCGACAACAAGCTTTAACATAAATCTGTCAAGCTGAGCTTCAGGAAGCTGATATACTCCCTCCTGCTCAACCGGATTTTGGGTTGCCATAACAAAAAAAGGAAGGTCTAGCTTAAAAGTCGTATCACCTAAAGTAACCTGTTTTTCCTGCATAACTTCAAGCAGAGCCGACTGCACCTTTGCCGGAGAGCGGTTAATCTCATCCGCCAATAGCAAATTTGTAAAAATTGGACCTTTTTTGATTTTAAAACTGTTGCTTTGCGGATCGTATATCTCAGCTCCTAAAATATCTGATGGAAGCAAGTCGGGAGTAAATTGTGCACGTTTGAAGTTAAGCCCCAAACTTTGTGCAAGCGCATTTACCGTAGTTGTTTTTGCAAGCCCCGGAACACCCTCTATAAGAATATGCCCCTCACATAAAAGTGCGATGAGAAGAGCATCTATCATCTTCTCCTGCCCTACAACAACTTTTGAAACCTCTTTTTTTATCAACTCTATTTTAGAAATCATGAACTTCAAACCTTATTTTATAAATTAATTTTTTATTCTCTTTAAGTATAGCAAAATGGCGTTAATAGTTATAATTCTATACCCAAAATTTTGCCTACTCCCTCTTTTTTTATCATCTCGCCGAACTTAATTGCAACACTCTCTTTGGCTATCTCATACCCTTGTGTAGATTGTCCCGTTATATTTAACTTGCTGCTTCCCACAACGGAATTTTTATAATCTTTTACCGTTATCTCTATCGCAGCTCTAGCAAGCGTAAATCCGTATGAAGAGGCTCTTTGGATATTTGATGCAACGACGATTTTAAAGTGCTTTTCTCCGTTGCTCTTTTTTATCTGAAGTTTTTTTAAACCAAGCCCCTCTTTTATGGAAGCTTCCAAATTTTTTGATGTCTCATCACACTCTATGCTAAATGAGATGTTTAAGATCTCATTCTCATATCTACTCTCTATCATCTTAATTTTACCAACATACTCTTTTGAGCTAAAACTGCCGTTTAACACATTCATAACGGTTAAAGTATTTGGAACATCCTCTAAATCCGCTTTTGCCATTTTATATACATGCAACTTCTGGAGCGCATGATGAACGGAGGCATCTTCTATCTTGCCATCTATTAGGGCAAACTTCCTATCAAGCTCATTTTTTAAACTCTCAAAGAGCTTTTGCTTATCAGATTTTATCAATACGATATATTTTTTAAAGCCTGCCTCTTGAGAGTTAAGGATCTCATAGTGGCTGATGCGGATTTTTTTGACATCGCTTTGAACCTCGTTTGAGACAGTTGAGTCGATACTGTTTTGTAAACCCTCTTTTACAACTTTTTTAGAGTTAAACTGTGATGCGATTGATACGCTTAGAGTCGAAGCCATCATGCTAAGAGCATTTGCAACGGCATCTTCCCTATCTTCGCCCTCGCCTGTTGAGTAAAGCGTTGTGGATGTAGTTTCCAAAGGGTTTGCATACCATGAGGGAAGCACTTTTTGTGGACGTAGATCTATCTCTTTTTTAGAAAAACAGCCGGAAAAAATCAAACTTCCAATGATTAAGAGAGTTAAAGAAAAAAATCTATCCATTGTAACGTCTACTTTGACAACTGTTCTTTGGCTCTGTTGTTTTTTTCAATTAAACCCTCAATTCTAATATATGCCTCACTAATCTCATCTACCGGCTTTATCATAAGCTCATCTGCTCTTTTATAATATTTTTGAGCAAGGGCATACTCTCCTTTAGCCTCTTTTATAACGCCTAGATTATAAAAAGGAACGTAGCTTTTCTGATTTGTAGCATCAATCAAGTCGATAAGAAACTGTTCAGCTTTATCAAGTCTATTTTGTTTTATATACTCCAAAGAAACCTCTAAAAGCTTCTCCTCTCTATCATTATATTTTATATCCTCTTTTTCCAGTAAAACTACTTCAAAGTGACGATAGTGCGGAAGCAACTTGCGCGTAAAACTATCCGCCATCGCATTTGCCAACTTTTGCGCCCCCGTCTCAGTGGAAGGAAGAGGATTTGAATCATCGCTGCAGTGTGAATATTCTAGCGATTTATCCATAGTGTCGGCATAAATGATATCGCCTTTTGAGACATCTGCCATGCGAACCTCCGAGGAGAGCGAAATGATTCTCTTTGTGCATCTTACCTGATAAGGTACAAGCTCTTTGCACTTTTTATCGGCACATCTCAGACGAGTTTCAAAATAGTACGTATCGCTTGAGGAAGGTCTGCCTACACTCCCTGAGATAATCGCTTCTGCACCGAGCAGATTACCCACTTCAACGGCAGTTGAGAGTTCCACAAGTCCGCTGTTTTGTATCTTCTGCTCTGCTAATATTTTGTCAAAATCTTTTCTATTTATCATTGTAAAGTAGTTTTTATTGTCAAATTTTTGGTTGGCAAGATTTGATTCTATCTTATCCGAGAGTCCGACTCTGTCATGTTCAAACGGCACGACACTGAGCTTTTTTGTCAGTGCGGCACGATCTATGTCTGCGGGTTCAAGAGCGCGAATAGTGATTTTTTGGGAACAGCCGCTGCTAAAAATAAAAATCAGTAACAACACTGAAATTTTAAAAATTTGAATCATTTGCTATCTTCTTTTATTTTTATCAAATGTACTAGAGAGTTTAAAAAATTCCGGAAATTGATTTAGCCAATGCGCTCTCAAGCACCGGTTTTGCCTCTTCAAACTCAAGGTTCATTTTGTTTGCCGTGCTGACGATACGAGTGCGATATGTCTTCCACTCAATTTTTCCGCCTTCTATATTTTGCTTTGTGGTAGTTGAACTGCCCTGAGCCAGACTTGCTTTTTGTGTCTGAGTAACTACTTCTCCCTCTAATGGTCGCTCACGAATCTGTAAATCAGTAACCATAATATACATGACATCGCTTACCAAAGCATCACCGATAAAACCTAAAGCTGCTCCGGCTATTGCACCTCCGGCAGTGCTTCTACCGCTTCCGCCAAGTGCATACGTAGCTCCTGCACCCATTGCCGCACCCGTTAATCCCGAGTCAAATCCTGAACCAAGATGTGATTGCGCTTCTTTGCCATCAGACTTGCCGACTTTTAAGATGTTGCCTTGAAGCATGTAAGTAGCCTCTTTAGGGTCTTCAGTTATGCGGTAGCCTCTGCTTTTAAAAGCTGACACTATTCTCTCTTTTACATTTATCTCTTGATCTGATGTATTTCTGATATCAAAATAGACAACTCTCTTATCAGCTGTAACAGGCTCTAAAAATATGGTTTCGGACATTTTAGTCTCAACTGCAAGATCTCTCTTCTTAACCGCAGTATCCATAGCGCTGCAGCCACCCAAACTGAGTCCCAAAGCAATTGCGCCTGCAGTTGCCAATGAAGTAAAAACAGTACTTACCTTTTTCATAAAAAACCTTTAATTAAAATTCAGAACGACATTATATGCTTTTTTCATAACAATTTTTTTGCACTGCTTAACGATACTATCTTTTTACTCTCAATATCCAAAATTATCTGCTCATATTTTTTAGAATCCCTTAGAACCAGTAGAAACATCAACTCATTTAGAGATTTTGTTTCATCTATTTTTTTTCTAAATTCTTCCTCTGCGTTAAGCTTTACAACTCTCTTTTTTATCTCTACCTTCGCAGCTAAAAAACCGGCTATAAAGGTAAGAATGTAGTAAAAATAGGAGTAATCAAATTTAAAAGAGTCATCCTCAACTTTATCAAGCAGCTCTTCTTTGCTAAATCCTTTTACAACACTCACATCAATAGCATTTATCATCAGAACATCACTCTTTTGCTCTGCAAGATTAAAATACTCTATCTTTATCGCAGGGATTTTAAAATCAGCTTCACCGACAAAAGCAAATTTTTGGCTCCACTCTCCGCTCTCTCCATTTTCGCTTAGCTCTATTTTTTCTACAACATCACCTGCAAAAATCTTTACACCTTCTATATTAAACGATAACGGCTTTAAAGCTTCAAAATTTCCGTTTCCTTTTATAGCCACTTCTATATGGTATGGCTCATGTGCTTTAACTTTCGGCTCATGTTTCTTAATTTCAATGCCAAAATTTCCTACTAGTGATTTGTCTGTCTCTTTTACATTCACCGATAGAGTTTCTAGTTTAAAACTCTCTTTTACAAACTGCTCTTTTTGCATATTGTCTCTGCCGATAACGGTATTTTCTATCGACTCTTTGGTTGTCTGTTCCATCTGGGCTTCAAAATCAAATATTATCTCTCCCGCAACCTTTGCAAAAGCTACAAATTCATAAATATTTACTCTTTTTCCATCAACTATATTTTGGCTCTGTCTTAGATTTTTTAGAGTATATTTTTCATGTTCGCTTGCCGGATTAAAAACAATTGTCATAACTTCTGCACGGTCACTAAAACTGCAAATATACCTCAAATGTATCGGCTCATTTAGATAAGCGGTTGTTTTGTTTGAGGTCGCACTCCATGTATAAGCAGAAGCAAAAACCTCTACATGTAAAAAGATTAATATCGTTAAAAACACCCTACCAAGGTTTTTTCTCATCCACTCCCCTTTTGTTGATAAGCTCATACTGTTTTGAGCTTAGTTTTGCTTTGCCTTTATCTAGACTAACCTGTTTTTCTACTTCTGCTTTTTTGCCCTTATCATCAGCTCCACTGCCTCCTGCAACATCCACTTTCATATTTGAACCCCCGCCCTCTTTTTGTTTTTTGGAGCTTTGTTCTTTCTTTGCTAAAGTCGATTTATCTTTTGCCTGTTGTTTCCCAGTGCTCATCTCTTTTTTCTCACCGACACCTTTTAAATGCTGCAAATTTTCATCAGCCTCTTTGGAGTAGATAAGCGTTAAAGACTTGATATACGCCTCTCTTGCCCTCTCAAACTCTTGAAGTCTAACCAGAGAGTTTGCGATATTGTAAAAAATTATAGATTTTGTCCCAACATCATTTGATTTTACCATTTCATAATTTTGAATCGCTTTTTCATACTCGCCGCTTCTATAAAAATGTGTCGCTTTGTTGAAAAACTCCATGTTTTGACTTGCACCGACATGTACGCCAAAAAGAAGCAAAAATGCCGCAACATACCTTTTTAACGTTGTAACGCTTACTAAAAACGTGACTATCGCCAAAGCTATAAAGTAGTAAAAAAGCTCTAAATTTCTCACTATAGTCGTTTTACTCTCCGAGTCTTTTGACTTTTGAGTATCAAGCGCATCAAGAAGTTCATCAAAATCTTTTGTGTAAACTCCGCCCGTAACATCTGAAATCTCTTTTATCGCACTATTTTCCCTGCTCACCACTATATCGCCAAGCTCATCTTTTAGCAACTCGCCGCCATCTAACCTCATAGTTCCGCCCATTGTTGAGGCAGTCATAAAGATATTTACTCTTAAGTTGTTTTTCTTTGCAAAATTTGCTTCCGCTTCATAGCCAAGCTCATCAGCACCGTCGCTAAAGAGCACTACGGTAGCTTTTTTTGAGTTTGACATTTTTCTAGCCAACTCCAATGCCGACATTACATTGCTGCCTTTTGTGATGATAAGCTTATCATCAAGAGAGGCAAAAAGATGCAGCAAAAGCTCTTTATCTTCAGTAAGGGGAGATAGAACAATAGCATTTGTAGTAAAGCCTAAAATGCCGAATCTGCTCTTTTGTTCTGCATCCACCAAATTTTTGAGTATCTCTTTTGCATAAGCCAATCGTGTCGGTTCAATATCGTTTGTCTGCATAGAATAGGATAAATCAACCCCGATTATCACATCGCTGAGTATCTGTTTTGATTCTATAGGTTCTTGTTCCATTACCGGACGGGAGAGTGCGATTATAATAAAGAGGGCACTTAACATGTAGCCATAAAAAGTGACTCTAAACTCTCTAAGATCCCTCTTTATAAAAAGCAGCAAAAGCAAAAGTAACAGCCAAAGATAGTGAGGATAAAGCAGACTCATTTTCTCGCCTCTCCATATAGCAGATAGAGTAAGATCCCAAAGCCAAAAAGCAGAGCCATCCAGTAGTAAAAATCCTTTAAAAGATACTCTTGACTCTTTATCTTTGAAGACTCCGTCTCATCAATTTTGTTATATACCTCTTGAAGCTCTTTTGCAGAGTTTGCACTAAAAAACTCTCCGCCGCTATCTTGCGCCATCTGTCTCAAAAGCGCTTCGTCGGCTTCGCCCTTGTTTCCTATGCCAATCGTATATATTTTTATATTTTCATTTTTGGCAAGATTTGCCGCATCTTTTGGGGAGATCTCGCCGCTGTTATGCTCGCCGTCAGTTAAGAGTATGATAATTTTCGACTTGGCTTTGGAGTGTTTAAATGCTCGTACACTCATAGCAACGGCTTCCCCGATAGCTGTATTTTGACCTGCCATGCCATGAGTGAGGTAACTCAACATATCGCTTACAATCTCTTTTTCATAAGTTATCGGTGAGGCGATAAATGCAAAATCTCCATACAAAACAATGCCAACATTATCTTCTAGCCTCTCTTTTATAAACTTTGTCGCTATTTTTTGCGTTATTTCAAATCGACTTAAGCGTTCCCCTTCGCTTATTTCAGCATCAGAATCAAACCCTGATGCATTCATAGATCCGCTCGCATCAATCGCCAAAACTATATCTTTCCCATCACGGTTAAGCGGATTTATCTTATCAACAATGATAGGAGAAGCAAGAGCAATGCACAAAAGTACAAAAACTGCGATTTTTAAAAGCCACTCAAGTTTTAAGAAACTCTGTTTTGCGGATAAAAAGTGCAAATGTACGAAAAATCTAGGCGTTGCCTGCTCCCGGCATCTATACATGCAGTATATTATAGGAACTAGAAGCAGTATGATAAAGGGATATTCAAAGCTAAAAATATTCATAACAAATATTTTAACTAAAAATTTGTAAATTTACCTATATTCTTCTTGACATATAAATTCTATTTGTCTATAATTCGCGTCCACAAACAGTAGGTTTGTACGTGTCTTGTTAGCTCAGCTGGTAGAGCATCTCACTTTTAATGAGGTGGCCGATGGTTCGAATCCATCACAGGACACCATTTTTAAAAAACGCTAATTAAGTGGCCCCGTCGTCTAGCGGTCAGGATCCATGGTTTTCATCCATGTTACAGGAGTTCGATTCTCCTCGGGGTCACCACTTTTTATCCTCTCTTATAAAAAAAAGATGCTACAATAAAAAATCATAATAATTTTAAACTTAAGAAGATTGCTGTTGAATAAAAAAAATATTATAAAATACCTTTTAATTTTCATCTCCCTTAGTACTGTTGCGCTCTTTATCTCGGATACCCAATATAAGAGTCATGAAAAAGAGATTTTAGAGCAGGAAAAAGAGTTTCTCTCCGTAACATACAATACAATAACAAAGTCATATAAAACACATTCGGAAATTTATTTTACTGCCAAAATCAATACTCCTCTCGTGCAAGACCTTATGAAAAAAGCAAACAGCCTAAATGCTGCTGAAAAAAAAAGTGCAAGAGATGAACTATACGCAACACTCATAGACAGCTACAACTCTATGAAACTTTTTAAGATAAAGCAACTTCACTTTCATCTTCCAAATAACGAGAGTTTTTTAAGATTTCATAGACCTGAGAAGTTTGGGGACAACTTAAGCGACATACGTGATACGGTTACTTATGTAAATAGACATAAAGAGCCTGTTTCAGGATTTGAAGAGGGCAAAATTTACAACGGATATCGTTTTATCTATCCGATAATTGAAGGAAAAAATCACTACGGAAGTGTTGAGATTTCAGTCTCCATGTATGAAATTATCGAACACATGAGAAGAGAAGCTAACGCAAATGTTGATTTTATAATTAAAAAAGATATTGTTCAAGACAAGGTTTTTAAAGATGAGCTAAAAAATTATACTCCAAGCAGTATCAGCAGCGATTATCTCTGTGAAAACAGCATCTCTCACGATAAAAATACTCTTATTGAAACTTTAATCGGCAAATATAAAGATTTAAACACTAAGCTCTCACGAGATTTGACATTTAACTTCTCTTCATGCCACGACGATAGACTTTATATCACGACCTTCATTCCTATCTACAATAAATATTCAAAACAAAATGTGGCATACATTGTAGTCTCTCGTCCAAATATATCTCTTGAATATCATCATAAAAAAAGTATTGTGGTTGATTTTGTCATTATTTTGCTGCTTGCTCTATTAACCTACACCTACTATAAAATACGAAAAAGCAACAAAGAACTAAAAAGAAAAAATGACACTTTCGAGGAGATGCAGCATATTGCGAAAATAGGCTCATGGGAATTTGACGCCAAAACAAGCAAGATTACATGGAGCAATGAAGTATATAATATTTTTAATATACCGCAATCCGTTGAGCCGACTTATGAGATATTCTTAAGCTGCATCCATCCTGATGATAGAGAAAAAGTTGATGAAACTTTTGCTAAATCCATAAAAGAAAAAAGCACATATCAGATTCAACATAAAATTATAAAGTCAGATACGTCTATCGCTTATGTAAACGAAACGGGATATCATATATATGATGAAAAAGGCGAACTTGTCCATACCATCGGAACGGTTCACGATATTACCAATATTATTCAGTATGAGGAGAAGATAAGTCGTATAAAAAATGAACTGGAATCCATCGTCGAAAATATTCCAGATATCTTATTTAGATCTAAAATAGATGATGATATGACCATGTTGTTTGTAAACAGCGCCATAGGCAAGATTACCGGCTATAAACCTGATGGTTTTATACAAAATAGCGTTAGAAGCTACAGAAGCATAATTCTTCATGAGGATAAAGAGAGCGTTTTGCTTGAGATCCAAAAAGCTCTAAAGGAGAGTAATATCTATACTTTAGAGTATAGAATTATAAACTCTATCGGAGACACTCTTTGGGTTCGCGAGAGTGCTAAAAAAATAGTTGACGATGATGGAAATGAGATTATTGAGGGTCTTATAACAAATATAACGGATCAAAGAAATGCTATGAATAAACTTCGTAAATTCATAGATATACAAGACAATATAGTCGTTTTAACCGATGGTGAAAAGATACTCTTTGCAAATAAAAAGTTTTTTGATTTTTTTGGATATGAAAATTTAGAAGAGTTTTTAAAAGAGCATAACTGTATTTGTGAAAGATTTTTAAAAAATGATACTTTTTTCCACTTAGGCAAAGTACTTCCTAAAGAGGAAAATTGGGTTAGAAGCCTTATAAATCTACAAGGTAGGGAACGGGTTGTTTCTATGATAAATAAAGACAACCAAGCTCATGCTTTTGCCGTCTCAATAAACAATTATGACCCTCAAAGCTATATCGTAAATTTCAGCGATATAAGCGATACAATGTTTGAGAAACTTCGGCTTAAAGAAAAAGCGATTCGGGATCAGCTTACAAATGCCTATAATAGAACATATTTTGAGTCTTCCATTCAAAGTATTCTTAGCAACAATGAAAAGCGAAACGGCAAAACAGGCATAATCATATTTGACATAGACTATTTTAAAAGCGTTAACGACAATTACGGGCATGGAGTAGGCGATTTAGTTTTAAAAACTTTGGTTGAAGTAATAAACAATTTTATAAGAAAAGATGACAAACTTATAAGATGGGGTGGTGAAGAATTTATAATACTTCTCTATGCAAAATCGCTGGAAGATGTAAAAATACAAGCTGAACATTTAAGAGTCGTTATACAAAATCATAAGTTTGATCAGATACCAAGCTTAACATGCAGTTTTGGCATCACGCTACATGAAAGTGAAACATCAATTGAGGAGAGTATTAAAAAAGCTGACGAGAAGCTCTATATTGCTAAAAAAAATGGTAGAAACAGAGTTGAATATTAAAAATGTTACATTTTATTAAAAGGATTAAAAAATGCTATCCATAGGAAAAAGAATTACAATTCTTGTAATGACGATATCTTTTATTTTGTTAGTAAGTAGTTTTTTCATTTTAAACCACTTTAAATCAGAGATAGTAAGCGGCGTTTATGAGGATGAAAAGAACACTCTTCTCTCAAAAATCAAAGATAGAATGGGTGCGAAATTTGATGTCGGAATCACAAATGCGGTCGCAATAGCAAATAGTGCAAACATCATTAAAGCTCTTGAAGAAAATGACAGAGAGTTAGCGATTGCGACTCTAAAATCTGTGGGTGAACTTTATAAAAGTGAAACAAATTTTAAAAACGTAAAAATTCATATTCACGATAAAGATCTCAAATCATTTCTTAGAAACTGGAATGTAGAGAAGTTTGGAGATGATCTAAGCGGATTTAGACATACGCTAAAGAGTTTAAAATCGACTAAAAAGTCTATGGCAGCAATCGAAGTAGGAAGAAACGGACTTACGATCAGAGGCTTGACTCCGATTATAAAAGATGGAAAGTATATAGGTTCATTAGAGTTTATGCAGGCTTTTGAGTCTGTTATAAATCAATTTGCTTCTCAAAAAGAGAATCTTTTAATCCTAATGAATGAGAAACTTTTAGATATTGCAACTTTGGCAGATACAAAGAGCAGAATCTCAAACTACATCTTAAGCCAAAAAACCGTTGATGAAAACTTCTTCAAATCTGCTCAAAAAATTGACACTAAAGAACTTTTGGCAAATGGCTATAGTTTGGATGATAAATACTTTTATACTTACTCTGACATTAAAGATTTCCAAGGCAACTCAATCGGTATCTATCTTTTAGCAAAAGAGAGAGCAAGTGTCGAGAAAGCGATTGAGGGAGCAAGCAGCATCATAAGAAGTGCTTTGGCTTTAGTAATCGGATTGATTATAGTCATAACAATTGCGATTTTAATTACAATCAGAAAAATAGTGCTAAACCCTCTTGAGACCTTTGAAGAGGGTTTGTTACGCTTTTTTGACTATCTAAATAAAGAGAGCAAAGAAGCAAAACCTATAGATATCCATTCTTTAGACGAAATAGGAAAAATGGCTCAGGTCGTAAATGAAAATATCTTGAGAACAAAGCAGAATATAGAAGAAGACAGAGTTCTAATAGAAGATGTAAAACGGGTCGTTTCTGAGATTGAGAGAGGAAATTTAGTACAAAGCGTTGTTGAAAACACTAAAAATCAAGCCCTAAACGAGCTAAAAGATAATTTAAACAAAATGCTCTCTTCACTTCAAAACAGTGTTTGCAAAAATGTAAATGACCTTATTGCAACTCTAGATCATTTTAAAAATTCAGATTTTACGGCAGATGTTAAAAGTGATAACGGCAAAATTGCTCTTGCCGTTCACAACATGGGAGATACAATTCGCAGCATGTTAAAACTCTCAAACCAAAATGCTGATGAACTGTCTCAAAAATCTTTAATCTTAAAAGATAAGATGCAAAATCTAAGTGCGGCATCATCAGAACAAGCGTTCATGCTAAGAGATCTCTCTCATGCGATGGAGTCGACAAACAGTTCAATTATAGACGTTTCTCAAAAAGCAAAACATGTGGCTTCTCAGTCTATGGATATAAAATCTGTTATAAATGTTATCTCAGATATTGCGGATCAAACAAACCTGTTGGCACTTAATGCCGCTATTGAAGCTGCACGGGCAGGAGAACATGGAAGAGGTTTTGCCGTTGTTGCAGATGAAGTGAGAAAACTTGCAGAAAATACTCAAAAAAGTTTACATGAGATAAATGTAAGCATAGAAACACTATCTCAAGCCATCTTAGAGATAGGAACCGCTATAGAAGAACAAGTTGAAGATATAAACCATGCAACCGACTCTATAAAAGATATTGATAAGACTACAACACAAAATGCCTCTTACACCAAAGAGATTGAAAATATTGCTATAGAGCTAGAGAGCATGTCTGCAGAGACATTGTCACAGATGCATACAAAGAAATTTTAATTCTCTTTGTACTCTATTTGTATCGTCGTATGAGCTATGACAAATCTATTTTCTAAAAGCTCACTTACTTCTTGAATTGTTTTATTATAAAACTCTTCATTACTTCTATCTAGCACCACATGGCATGTTAGATAGTAGTAGTTATGCGAAATCTCCCAGCAATGAATATCATGTATATCTTCTATGTAATCAAACTCAGCTAAAATTGCCTCTTTAATACATGAAACATCATAAGGAGAACCCTCTAAAAGCACATGTACGGAATCACTGAGCAGCCCTTTCGCCCATTTTGCTATAACGACGGCTACAACTAGAGCCAAAATGGTATCAAGGATATAAAACTGCGTAAAATAGATAATAATAGCGCCAAAAATAATGGCAACAGATGAGAAAGTGTCCGCCGCCATATGCAAGAATGCAGATTTTATGTTGATGTTGTCATGGTCTGCTTTTAGTAAAATAAGCCCCGTAATTATATTTACGACAAGCCCCAATGCGGCTATCATTATCGTACCAGAAGCAAGTATCTCCTGTGGATTTAAAAATCTTACAATCGCTTCATATATGATCCAAATTACCGACAACGCTATGGTAAGCCCATTGATAAATGCAGCCAATACCTCAGCTCTAAAATATCCAAATGATTTTTGGTCATTAATCTCTTTTGTGGAAATAATAAGGGCAAAAAGAGACAATCCCAAAGCAAAAGCATGAGTAAACATATGAATCGCATCACTGATAAGTGCCAGTGAGTTTACATAAATTCCACCTGCTATCTCAACTATCATGACAATAAATGTAATCGCGAAAGAGATGCTTAGAAGTTTTTTATCGCTAGTATTGTGGTGGCGGTGTTCATGACTATGCTCATGAGAATGACTTGAAATCGGATGATGCGTATTGTGATATTTGCAAACCATAATATTTTCCTGCAATGTTTTTTTTTAAATAGAGTTAATTTAAACTATAGTTTATCGGAACGCTTAAATTGACTTCTTTATCCGGCTTTGGAAATTTTTCAGAGAGATTTTCTATGGTTTTAATTGCTGCACGACTTAGAACTTCACTGCTTGATTCAACTATTTTTATATTTGAAACTTTTGCATCCACGCCTAGGCAAAATTTTACTACAACCAGCCCTGTTATTCCTTTTCTTCTCGCTGAAATCGGATAGGATAGATTCTCTTGTATGAGCTGCGCTATTTTTTGTGTATTGACTTTTATGTATTCATCTTCTGGAGTCTCATGTTTAAGCGGCGGTTCTTCTTTTTGTATCTCAAAATGTTCTTTTTTAACTACGCTCTCTTTAGCGATACTCTCTTTTGCAACTGGAATCTCTTGAGGCACAATCTCTTGAACGTTCTGTGCCTGCTTAATTTTTGACTCTTCTTTTTGAAGCGGCTTAACTACAGGCTTTGCATCAGCGGTTTCAACTTTTTTTTGTACTATTTTTTTTGGTTCTTCCACTTTCTTGGGCTTCTCTTCTATGGTATCTTGAACTTTTTGTGGCTCTTTAATTTCCGATACCATGGGAGAGATCTCTATATTACAAAGTTTAAGACAAACTTTTTCTTCCTCTTCTTTTTCTACGGCACTATAGCTTTTCCATGCAAAAAAAAGCATTATAAACACAAAAGAGTGAATAATAAGAGAAATAAAAAATGAACGGCTATGTCTAATCATAAGAGCAATAGTAACAAAAAAACTATTACTCTTTTGTTAAACTCTATATAGCTCTTTTAAATTCAGGATATGCTTCTACTCCGCACTCATTTATATCCATGCCCTCAAGCTGATTATCATCACTTGCTCTAAATACCGAGATCTTATTAATAAGATATAAAGCAATATAAGAGATACTAAATGTAAAAATTCCAATAAGTACTACGCCTTTTAGCTGTGCCATAAATGAGATACTCTCTACAAAAATCCCAGCTGCCAAAGTTCCCCATATACCGTTTACCAAGTGAACAGAGAGTGCTCCTACTGGGTCATCGAGCTTAAATTTATCAAACACCGGAACTGCAAAAACTACCAAAGCACCGCCTATCAAGCCTATAAATATCGGCGTATACATGTCATAATAATTTGCTGCTGCGGTAATCGCAACCAGACCACCTAAAGCACCGTTAAGAATCATAGTAATATCAAGAAGCTTGTATCTTACATACATAATAATTCCTGCGATTATCGCACCTGCAAGCCCCGCGGTATTTGTATTCATAATAGTTTTAGCTACAAGATTGGCATTTTCAACGCTTGAGATTGAGCCTACGCTTCCACCGTTAAAACCGAACCAGCCTATCCAAAGCAAAAGTGCTCCAAGAACGACAAGCGGAATATTTGAAGCAGGAATAACTCTGATTTTTCCGTCCACATAACGCCCTTTTCTTGCTCCTATAATCATAATCGCCGCCAAAAGAGCCCAGCCGCCTGTTGAGTGGATAACAGTAGAACCTGCCAAATCATACATCTCGATATCAAAAAGTGTTCCTTTTATCATATCTGCGCCCCAGCTTACATTGACTACAAGCGGATAGATAACAGCACCCATAACAATAGTAAAAATAGCCAAAGGAATAATACGGACACGCTCGCTCACGCCGCCGCTCATAATATTTACCGTTTTGCCTACAAATGCCATTTGAAACATAAATACTGCCCAAATGCTGTTTGTTACGCTGTCCCAACTCCCAAAAGCAAGTTTATATCCGACAAGCAAAAACGCCAAAGAAGCAACTGCATAAATCATAACATTGATAGTAAGAACGGCAGAGACATTTTTTGTTCTGACAAGTCCGGCTTCAAGCATAGCAAAACCTGGAACCATAAAAATTATAAGTACCATTGCAAATAGTGTAAAAAAGGTATCGAGGATATATTTAAAATCAGCTTCCGCCATATAATTTTCCTTTTAAAATAGATTAAAAATTATATCTTAGAAATAGTGTAGGATTTTTTTTAATTGATTAATTTTTAATCACATGTAGAGTTTTAGGAAAATATTTAATCTCGAAAAGGAATTGTATTCAATCGTTTTAGCAGTTCGTTAAGACCAAAGGGAACTCCGCCCCTTTGGCATTATTAAAGTTATATCGCTTCGCTGTCCGCTTCACCTGTACGGATACGGATAACTTTTTCAATATCGCTGACAAAGATTTTACCGTCGCCTATTTTTCCGGTTCTAGCAGCTTCTACGATAGTAGAGACTACTTGCTCAACGCTCTCATCATCGACTACCATCTCCATCTTTATCTTTGGCAAAAAATCAACAACATACTCAGCTCCGCGGTAGAGTTCGCTATGCCCTTTTTGACGACCGTAACCCTTTACCTCGCTTACAGTCATTCCTGTAATTCCTATCTCCGCCAAAGCATCTTTTACATCTTCTAGTTTAAATGGTTTTATAACCGCTTCTACTCTTTTCATAATAATATCTCCAAATTTAGTTTAAAATTGTAACCATTTTTATGGTTTTAAGCAAATCACAGATTTATTGCCTTCTCACCGTGAAGTGTCTCATCAAGACCCCTGCTCTCACTCTCATCATCTACTCTGCCGCCGCCTGTTATTGCTGAAGCTATGAAATATATAACTGCCGTTGCAATAGCACTATAAACGATTGTCAACCCTATGGCTTTAAACTGATTTAGCATCTGAGACGCCATATTATAACCCTCAGGCATTGCATAATCGACTATAAAAAGTGCCGTAGCGACAGATCCCCAGATACCGACTAGACCATGAATCCAAAATGCATCAAGCGAGTCATCCACTTTAAACATATTTTTTAGTTTTGCAACACCTAAAAATCCTAAAACACCGCCGACTAATCCGATGATGATAGCACCTTCAACCCCTGCAGTTCCTGATGCAGGCGTTATTGCCACCAAGCCTGCGACTGCACCCGAAGCTCCGCCGATAATTGTCGCTTTTTTATAAACAAACCACTCTACTATAATCCAGCCGATTACACCAAGAGACGCCGCAACATTTGTTACCAAAAATGCAGATGACGCAATACCGTCTGCAGCCAATGCCGAACCTGCATTAAATCCAAACCAACCGAACCATAAAAGCGCTGCACCCAGTGAAACCAACACCGGTGAAAAAGGTTTTATAGCAACTTTTTGGTAATCTCTTCTGCGTCCAAGTATCATAGCAACGACAAAACCTGCCACACCCGCATTTAGGTGAACAACCGTTCCTCCTGCAAAGTCCATTTCACCGAAGTTAAGCGTTGTTCCTCCACCCCATGCCCAGTGAGCAACCGGTGCATAAACCGCAACAATCCACAGAGCCGCAAAAACCATATATGTAGAAAATTTAACACGCTCAATCATAGATCCGCTTGCAATTGCAACAGCAATAGCTGCAAAAGTTCCTTGAAATGCTATAAAAAGAAGTTCCGGTATACTCCCTTTTAGTGTATCTGATGTTATTCCAGAGAGCATAACCTTACCGCTTCCGATTATATCACCATCACCAAATGCTATAGAATAACCTACTAAAACCCACACCAAAGTCCCAACCGCATAAGCACCTAAACTCATACTGATAGTATTTAACACATTTTTAGAACGGGTTAAACCACCGTAAAAAAGCGCAAGACCGGCAGGCGTCATGAGCATAACAAAAGCTGTTGCTACGAGCATCCATGCCGTATTACCGTTGCTTAAGGAATCCTCAGCAAATACTAAAGAGGGCAGAGCCAACAAACTAAGTAAAAACCTTTTCATCTTTTATCCTTTATAACCAATCTACTCAAAATTATATAACTAAAAAATTGATTAGTAGACAAAAAATTGATTATTTTTTAATCATCATCATCTTATTTTTTATTTATAGAAAATCACCTTTTTTTAACTATTTTCATAAAGCTTAAGGCATTTTTGGATACTATCGAAAAATTTTATTTTCTAGTAGGTGTTATATATGAGCAATTTGCTAAACAACGATAATATACAAACTATAAATATTGAAGAGTCGCTTCAAAACAGCTACCTTGATTATTCTATGAGCGTAATAGTCGGACGTGCGCTTCCTGATGTTCGCGACGGACTAAAACCCGTTCATAGAAGAATTCTTTATGCCATGGACAAACTAAGCCTCTCACACGGCTCAAAATTTAAAAAATCAGCTCGTATCGTCGGTGATGTTATAGGTCAATACCATCCACATGGTGATACTGCCGTTTACGATGCACTTGTTCGTATGGCTCAACACTTCTCTATGAGGATGCAGTTAGTTGACGGGCAAGGAAACTTCGGTTCAGTTGATGGCGACAGCGCTGCTGCTATGCGTTATACTGAAGCTAGAATGACAAAATATGCAGGCGAGCTTTTAAAAGATTTAGAAAAAAATACGGTTAACATGATAGACAACTATGACGGCACTACAAAAGAGCCTGATGTTATGCCTACTCGTGTGCCTAACCTGCTTATAAACGGCTCATCGGGAATTGCAGTCGGTATGGCGACAAATATTCCTCCGCATAATCCTACAGAAATCATGAACGGACTGAAAGCACTTTTAGCAAACCCGAATATAGAACTGTTTGAGCTAATGGAGCATATAAAAGCACCGGATTTCCCGACAGGCGGAACTATTTTCGGGAAAAAAGGGATTATGGATGCTTATGCAACCGGTCGCGGTCGTATCAAAGTGCGTGCTAAAACTCATATAGAGAAAAAAGGCAATAAAGATGTTATCGTAATAGATGAATTGCCGTATCAAGTAAACAAAGCTCGTCTGATTGAAAATATTGCTGACTTAGTAAAAGACAAGATGATAGACGGTGTTTCAGAGATACGCGATGAGTCGGATCGTGACGGTATCCGCGTTGTAATTGAGCTAAAAAAAGATGCAATGAGCGAAATAGTTCTTAACAATCTTTTCAAGCAGACAAGCATGCAGACTACTTTTGGTATCATCATGCTCTCTATTTTAAACCAAGAACCAAGAGTTTTTGGGATAATCGACATTTTAAAACACTTTATAAATCACCGTAAAACTATTATTATTCGCCGTACTATTTTTGATCTTGAAAAAGCAAAAGCTAGAGCACACATCTTAGAAGGTCTAAAAAAAGCTCTTGATATTATCGATGAAATCATTAGAGTTATTAAATCTAGCAAAAATGTTGAAGAGGCTAGAGACAACCTGATTTCTGAGTTTGATTTCAGTATGCTTCAAGCGCAAAGTATCGTAGATATGCGACTTGGAAGGCTTACAGGATTAGAACGTGAGAAAATAGAGAATGAGCTTCGTGAACTTCTTGAACTTATTACTTATCTTGAATCTATCCTAAAAAGCGAAGAGATACTTCACAGCATTATAGATCAAGAATTTGATGAGATGCTATCTACATATACGGATGCTAGACGCACTGATGTGGAAGATGACTATGACGATATTGACGTTGAAGATTTGATTCCTAATGAGCCGATGGTAGTAACTATTACGCATAGAGGTTACATCAAGAGAGTTCCTCTTGTCCAGTATGAAAAACAAAAAAGAGGCGGCAAAGGCAAAATTGCCGTAACAACTTATGAAGATGACTTTATTGAGAGATTCTTTACATGTAACACGCATGATACGCTTCTGTTTGTTACTGACCGTGGACAGCTTCACTGGCTAAAAGTATATAAAATTCCTGAGGGAAGCAGAATAGCTAAAGGTAAAGCGGTTGTGAACTTGCTTAACCTTGTTGCAGATGAGCAAATCCAATCAATCAACCCGACAACTGACTTTAGCGAAGAAAAGTCTTTAGTATTCTTCACTAAAAAAGGTGTTGTTAAACGAACAAATTTAAGTGAATTCGCAAATATCAGAAGCAACGGTGTTAGAGCTATCAGTCTTGATGATGATGACTCTATCATAACTGCAAAAATTGCAAATCAGAGCATAAAATATCTTTTCATAATGACTAAAATGTCTCAATGTATCAAATTTGACATGGAAAAAACTCGTGATCAAGGCAGAAATACCAGAGGCGTTAGAGGTATCAAATTTAAACATGCAGATGATGTGGTTGTAGATGCGGATATTATCGCTAATGATGAGCAAGAGATTTTAGTAGTAAGTGAAAAGGGTATCGGAAAACGAACTGATGCCGGTGAATATCGTCTAACAAATCGTGGCGGTTCAGGCGTAATAGCTATGAAAATGACTGCAAAAACAGGAAAATATGTTGTCGGATGTCTTATGGTCGATGAAGACATGGACATGATGGCACTTACAAAAGCCGGAAAAATGATACGCGTAGATATGCAAACTATCTCAAAATCAAGCAGAAACACAAGCGGTGTTTACATAGTAAAAGGTGATGACGTAGCAAGCGTTTCGCGCTGCCCGAAACAGCCTATAGAAGATGAAGAAGAGGATGACTCTCTTTTTGAATCTACTGAGTTGGAATAGTAGTTGCTTAAGCTAGTTTATAAAATCATGTCAGGGGACAAATAATGAGATATTCAGTACTGCTTTCACTGCTTTTAAGTGTTTCATCACTTTTTGCAAATGGACAAAATAGTTCTAATTCGGTAGAAGATTTACACAGAGCCAAAGCTGAATCAGCTCTAATAAAAGATGAGCTAGATAATGCAAGAGCTCAGACAATATTAATAAAAGATGAAATTGCACAAGCAAGAGCAGAAAATCAGGAAAAACTGGCTTCTATAAAAGCTGAAGAAGTTTTACAGAAGAATAAAAGCACGCATATTTCTGCAATAGGACAAGGTGTATCACCTCTAAATACAAGTTCTCCTGCTCAGGCGTATGCTCTTGCAAAAAGAGCAGCAATAGCTGATGCGTATAGATCGATTGCAGAAAAGGTTAAAGGCGTTCGTATTGAGGGTCAAGATACTATCAAAAATATGATGGTTCAAAAATCAACAATACGTACACATGTTCAAGCAATGATAAAAAATGCTGATATTGTAGAGACAACTTTCAAAGATGGATTATGCGAAGTAGAGATGGAAATAGTAATCTCTTACGCAGACTTTGCGAAATAGCACTCTGTAGCTCACTTCCACTCAGTGCAAGTGAGTATCTCATCTCTTATAAATATATAGTAGAAAATATTACTCTTTATAATGAAACTCTGTTTATCTCAGAGGCTATGAAAAAGTGTAACGGTAAACCGCAAAAAGAGTTTGTTCTCTATAGCAACGAAAGTAGAGATTTAAGAGAAGTTATCTCTCAAAATTCCGAAGAGTTTATTGAATATATACATAGGCTCGGGCTTCATGTAGAGCATAGAGAAATAACGACAAACTTACAAAACAGATCAACAACTACGCTCATACTTAAAACTACTTGCTTCAAAGTCGATTTTAATGATAATTTCGTTAAAATCGCACCTTTAAAATGAGAGTGTTTCAGATACCAAAACTCTAAGGTTTTTAGTGAAAATTGCAATAGTTGAAGATGATATCAATATGAGAAAATCTCTTGAAATCGCAATGAGCGACTACAAAGAGTTTGAAATAAAAACATTCAAAAATGCAAAAGATGCACTAAAAGGCATTGATGACAGCTTTGATCTAATTATTACAGATATAAATATGCCCGGAATGGACGGTATAGAGTTCGTTAAGGCTTTAAACGGCAAGTTTGAGGTCATAATAATGACAGGCAATGCAACTTTGCAAAGAGCTATCGAGTCTATTCATCTGGGCGTTAAAGATTTTTTGCTAAAACCTTTTGATGTGGATACTCTTATCAATGCTATCAAAAGAGAAGATAAGATACAAAAAGTAAAAAAAACTTTTTTGCAAAACAGCGACAAAAGTGCTAACAGCGGTTTTCTAGGAAGTTCCAAAGCATTAGATGGTGCTATAAATATTGCGGATAAAGCTTCTAAAACGGATGCCAGTATTTTACTTTTAGGTGAGAGTGGTGTCGGCAAAGAGGTTTTTGCCTCTTATATACATGAAAATTCACTAAGAGCAAAAAAGCCTTTCATCGCAATAAATATGGCGGCAATTCCAGACAATCTTATCGAGAGTGAGCTGTTTGGATTTGAAAAAGGTGCTTTTACAGATGCCAGTGAAGCAAAAATGGGACAATTCGAACTGGCAAACGGAGGAACACTTTTTTTAGATGAGATTGGCGAAATGCCTTATGGCGTTCAAGCTAAACTGCTTCGTGCCATTCAAGAAAAAGAGGTTCGTAGACTAGGCTCGTCAAAAGGAATAAAGATAGACATTAGAATTATCTCGGCAACTAATGCAAATTTGACCGATAAGATTAAAAACGGTCAATTTAGAGAAGATTTGTACTATCGTTTAAACACTATACCACTGACTATTCCGCCTCTTAGAGAGAGAAAAGATGAGATTTTGCAAATTGCAAATAAGTATTTAGAGCAAAATTGTATAAAATATGGTTTTGAATTGAAAAAATTTTCAGATGAGGCAAAAAAACAGCTGCTTGAGTACAGCTGGCCAGGAAACATCAGAGAGTTGCTCTCGGTTGTCGAGAGAGCGGTAATTTTAAGTGAAAATAACGAAATAACTCAAAAAGAACTTTTTTTAGAGTCTCGCGGATTTAATTAAATAACGAAGGAAGAAAATGTCAAAGAAATATAATGTAGCAGTAGTCGGAGCTAATGGAGCGGTCGGAGAAGAGATATTGTCGATTTTACATGAAGTCAACTTTCCTATAAATAAGTTAGTTCCGCTTGCAAGTTCCAGAAGTGCAGGAAAAACTGTAGAGTACGCTGGAAGAGATGTAGTAATCAAAGAGCTTACCGATACTGTTTTTGAAGAAGAGGATGTAGAAATCGCTCTTTTTTCGGCAGGCGGCAGTGTTAGTGCTCAGTTTGCCCCATCGGCGGTTAGAGCCGGCGCGGTTGTAATAGACAACACATCACACTTTAGAATGGATGAACACATACCTCTTGTAGTGCCTGAAGTAAATCCGGAAGATATAGCAAAATGGAAAAAAACAGGAATCATAGCAAATCCAAACTGTTCTACAATTCAAATGGTACAAGCCCTAAAACCACTGGATGAAGCTTATGGCATACAAAGAGTAGATGTCAGCACTTATCAAGCAACTTCAGGAGCAGGAAAAAGTGCAATGGAAGAACTTGTAAATCAGATGCAGTCATTTTTTACTTTTAAGCTAGATGAAGCAGAGCCTAAAGCTTTTGCTCATAGAATTGCACTTAATGTCATCCCTCAAATCGATAAATTTTTAGATAACGGGTACACAAAGGAGGAGATGAAAATGGTGAATGAAACTACGAAAATCATGCACAGAGAGATTCCTCTAAGTGCTACATGTGTTCGTGTTCCTACTCTTCGCGGTCATGCTGAAGCAGTCTCTGTTACATTTGCGAAAGAAATTGATGCAAACGAAGCAAGAGAGATCCTAAGAAAAGCTCCAAATATAGTTATACTAGATACTCCATCAGAGTCTATCTATCCAATGCCATCAACTGCTTTTGAAAAAAATGAGACTTTTGTAGGGCGTATCAGAAGAGATAATTTCTCTAAAAATATACTTCACATGTTTATCGTTGCCGACAACTTAAGAGTCGGTGCAGCTACAAATGCTGTTAGAATTGCCCAAAAATGGGTAGAAATGAGAGAAGAAGTATAGTCATGCTAGAAAAATTATTTGAAAATGGTCTATGGAGTTCAAGATTTATTATCATTCTTGCCGTAGTTTTTGGTCTTATCGGCGCTATCTTACTCTTTATTGTTGCCAGTTTTGATGTATATGAGACTGCAGTATATGTAATAAACACATATCTTACACATGCTCATCCTGAAAATTTCCACGAAGAAGTTATCGGCGGAATTATAGGTGCGGTAGATCTCTACCTTATAGGCGTCGTAATGATAATCTTCTCTTTTGGTCTTTATGAGCTTTTTATCTCGGATATAGATCCTGCAAAAGATGAAAACGGAGAAGAGAATCAGCTTTTAGCTATCCACTCTCTAGATCAGCTAAAAGATAAAATTTCTAAAGTCATAGTAATGGTTTTGGTTGTCGGATTTTTTCAAAAGGTCGGGCATACAACATATAGCGGAGCACTGGATTTACTATATCTGGCACTCTCTATAACAGCTGTTTCGGTTGGTCTTTACTTTTTAAGCAAAGTCGGAAAAAGTCACTAAAAAAATATCAAGGATTAAAATTGAGTAAAATATTTGTAGATGCATGCTTTGGCAAGGAGACTCCTTATACTCCGGTTTGGATGATGAGACAAGCAGGACGCTATCTTCCTGAGTATATGAAAGTTCGTGCACAAGCAGGGAACTTCTTAAATCTTTGCCATGACCCTAAAAAAGCTTGTGAAGTAACACTTCAACCGGTAGACATTGTAGGTGTTGATGCTGCGATACTTTTTAGTGATATATTAGTAGTTCCCGATGAGATGGGAATGGATTTGGAATTCATCAAAGGTGAAGGACCGAAATTTAACGACCCGATTAAAGATGAAGCTGACCTTGATAGGCTCATTGGCGGTGAAGAAGCTGCTTCAAAACTTACTTATGTTTATGAAACTATCAAACTTATAAAAAAAGAACTTGCAGATGATAAAGCTCTTATCGGTTTTACGGGGGCACCGTGGACTCTTGCAACATACATGATAGAGGGTGAAGGCACAAAAACTTACAATATCTGCAAAAAGATGATGTACTCAAACCCTGAGCTTTTACATAAAATTTTAGCAAAAGTAACAGAAGTTGTAAAACTCTATATGGAAAAACAGATTGAAGCGGGCATAGATGTAGTTCAAATCTTTGACTCATGGGCAGCTGCGATTGAGCCTTCAAAATATGACGAGTTCTCTTGGAAATACATGATAGAAATTGCAGATTATCTAAAAGCAAAATATCCGCATATACCTATTATTATGTTTCCAAAAGGCATCCCTGCGTTTTTAGACAAAGTGTACGGGAACTTTGATGTGTTCGGCGTTGATTGGTCGACTCCTATGGCTCTTGCAAAAGAAAAACTAGGTGAGAAATATGTTCTTCAAGGGAACATGGAGCCGTGCAGACTCTACTCAAAAGAAGCAACCTCGCAGTGTGTAGAAGCTCTTCAAAATATCATGGGTGGCAAAAGACACATCTTCAACCTAGGTCATGGAATTCTTCCTGATGTACCTGTAGAAAATGCAAAACATTTTATCTCTGAATGCCACAGAGTTAGTAAAAAATAAGTGAAAACTATTTTCGGTCCTATAAACTCAAGAAGATTCGGCTCTTCTTTGGGTATAGACCTCTCCCCTGCCCTAAAACAGTGCAATTTTGACTGCCTTTACTGCGAATTAGCTCCAAGTGCTACGACAGATGAACAAAAAAATGTGGTGGAAGTTTCAACCATTATCAACGAGTTAAAAGAGCATCTGCATGATAAAATAGATGTCATAACTATCACGGCTAACGGTGAACCTACTCTCTACCCATATTTGGACGAGCTTATTGATGAATTGAACAAAATCAAAAATAGCACTCAAACTCTTATACTGACAAATAGTTCTACGCTAGTTAATGAGAAAGTTTTTAACTCTCTCTTAAAGCTAGACCAAGTTAAACTCTCACTAGATGCAGTAAGTAATAGCGTATTTAAGAGAATTGACAGACCGCATGTCAATATAGAGATTGAAAAAATAGTTCAAAAAGTCATTGAATTTAGCAAAGTTTATAAAGGCAAACTCTTCATAGAGATACTTTTTGTAAAAGATTTAAATGACACAAAAGAGGAAATACAAAAGCTAAATGATGTTTTAATGCAATTAAAAGTTACAAGAATTGATATTGGCACCATTGACAGACCTCCTGCATATCCGGTAAGCGGAGTCAGCTACAAAGAACTGCATGACATATCACATCTCTTTAACAGCACCCTGCCGATTCATATCGCTTCAAGAGTTCATGCCGAGCCAAACAATGCTAGCTATGATGATGATGAGATACTAAACACATTAGACAAAAGACCTTTAACTGCCGAAGACATTGACTTACTTTTTGATGAAGAGAGTAAAAAACGCTTATATCTGCTTATAAAAAACTCTAGGATAACCAAAAAATCAGTGGGAAATTTAGAATTTTTTATACTTCATGAAAATGAGGAGAGGAAACGTGCAAAATAGCAGAAAAACCTTGACTTTTTGCAACTCATAAAGTATAATTCCACCCTCTTAAAGATATTCCGAATTAGCTCAGCGGTAGAGTAGGTGACTGTTAATCACTTGGCCACTGGTTCGAATCCAGTATTCGGAGCCATCCTTTTTAAACCCCCTAAAAGAAGACGCTTCAGAAGATTTACTTTCCTATTGTGCCCAATAATGCCCTTATTACATAAAAAAGAAGCTCTTTCAATCTCTAAACAAACGCCTTTAAATTGTTAGTGTCAAGGAAAACAAGCTATTGCCGTGTATATTTACTGATATTTCATAAGCAAATAATTATAAATTTACTGTTGCAGAATAAACATTCTTAATAAAATTCACATATTTTTGTTATTCAATTATTATAAGTCTCTTTATTTGATAGAGTAGAATATAAAAAGTAGTTATTTGTGATTCTGAATTTATTTTAAGATTTTCCAGTATTGGGAATCACCACATTTTAAATCTCTAAAATACAATATTTTAGAGATTTAAAAATCTGCAGTAGCTACTATATGGTGTAAAACTATAGCTCTAAAACTACATCGACCGTAGTAGTTGTTTCTACATTTGGCCATTCAGTACTTGTATTGCCATCCCATGTAAAGTTGCCAGTGCCTTGCCCTAAGACACCATCTGTTATTGTGTCAAAAGAGATTGCCACATCTGTTGGTACTCCGGCAATTTTCATTAAATTTTTGCCTGTTGTTGCATGCTTGTCAAGTGTTATAACTGCTTCACTTGTTACATACTTACCTTGTATACGGTATGCGCCTCCATCTGAAGCTGCAACATTGCTCGTAGGAACTGTAAGCCCTATCTCTTTTAGTCTGGCTTGGACGGTAGATGTTGCATTTAAATCAATTCCATCCATTGCACCATCTGCTGTTCCAGTTCCTCCATTGTCTGCGCCATCAGCCAAAACATTTCCTGTTTTGTCTTGATACATGTTAATAACAATTTGCCACTCTTTTACCCAAGTGTTATAAATCTTTTTTTGTTGAGCACTATTGATTAAATCAGTACCTTTTATTACACCGCCAATAATCAACCCTATGATTATCAATACTATTGATAATTCTACAAGTGTGAAACCTTTTTTCAAGCTACACCTCCCATTTTATAAAATTGGTAAACGAACAAATTCCACGCTACCTTTACTAGAAATTATATCTTATTTCTACTTTTATTATTAAACCTTTGAGACAAGGTCATACATAGGTCCGATAAGAGATGCCATAACAAATGCCATAAATCCGCCAACAATAATAAGAACAACAGGCTCTATTACTTTGCCGATATTTTCTGCAAAATAATCTACTTTTTCATAATAGTTATTTGCCACTAAATCAAGCTGAGAGTCCAAAGTGCCGGTAGATTCTCCGATGCTCATCATTCGCATCATAAATGACGGAAACATCTTTGTATTTGAAAAGGCTAATGAGAGTTGAGTTCCTTGAGCAACATTTTTTGTAATATCTTGAAGGGCTTTTTGAAAAAGTTCATTTTCAATATTTTTATCCAACGTATTTAAAGCACTTACAATTGGGATACCAGAGACAAGAGCAAGCTTGAGATATTCTGAGATAAATGCTGTATTGAAATAAACAATAATATGCTTAAGAACCGGAATTTTTAAGATATATTTATCTGTATACCAACGTACTGTTTTATACTCTTTATGTGCAATTTTAAAAATAACAGTTATACCGATAATAGCTCCAATCATATATAAAATATATTTTGAAAAAAAATCAGAGACTGTAATAATAAAAATTGTCAAAGGTGGCAGCTCAATATTCATATAGGTAAAGAGTTGTGTCATTTGAGGCAAAACATAAACCATCCATACGGTCATTGTTCCCAACACACTTGCAAATGCAAAAGCCGGATAAATAAGTGCAGATTTTACTTTTTTCTTTAATGAACTTATTCGATTTAAGAAAAATGCCCCTCGCTCTAGGGTAAGAGCCAGCTCTCCCGTCTCTTCACCCACTTTTATAAGATTAAGAACCATTACCCCGACAATATCTTTATATGGCTCAAATGCCGCATGTAAACTTTCGCCTCTGTTGATTGTATCAGCAATTTGAGAAAGCATATTTTTTAATTTCTTATTTTCACTATCTGCAGTTAAATCTAAGATACCCTGATAGATAGGCACTCCTGATTTTATAATTAAATGCAGATTTTTCATAATTTCAATCACATCATCAGTGGAAATTTTCGCTCCGAGTGATGGAATGATATAAGAAAAAAATGATGGAATCTCGATAACTTTAAGAGGAAAAAGGGTATCTCTATCAAGCATCTCAAAAAGCTTATTGTAAGATGTTGCATTAATAAAATTGTATCTTTTTTTCTCCTCTTGATTTATGCTTAAAACGAAGAAAAGCATCAGTTTAAAACCCTGTCTAATTCTTCAAAAGTTGTCTTTCCTAAAAGAACTTTTAACTCTCCGTCTTCCCTTATAGAGAACATCCCTTTTTGCTGTGCTGCATAAGATATCTCTTGTGCACTTGCTTCTTTTGTAATCATAGTTTTTATATCTTCATCAATTTCAAAAATCTCGGTAACCGCCTCTCGTCTATTGTAACCTGTGCCTCTGCAATGGATGCAGCCGACAGGTTGATACAACGTATATGTTTCAAATAGATTTAAAATTCGGCTTGAAACACCTTTTTTTTCCAACTCTTCTCTTGTCACTATTCTTGGTTGTTTACACTTTTCACACAATTTTCTAACTAAATTTTGTGCAATAACAGCAAGAATTCCTGAGCTAATTTGATAAGATGCAATCCCTAAATCAAGCAATCTCGGTATCGCTCCTACTGCATCATTTGTATGGAGCGTTGAAAGCACCAAATGCCCTGTAATGGATGCACGAACTGCCAATTCAGCTGTTTCTTTATCTCTTATTTCTCCTATCAACATCACATCCGGATCTTGTCTCATAAAGGCACGAATAGCATTTTGAAAGGTATATCCAGCTTTTTCATTCAATTGGGTTTGTTTGATAAAAGAAAATTTGTACTCAATAGGATCTTCAATAGTTAAAACATTTTTTGTAAGTGAATTTATTTTACGAAGTGCAGCATAGAGTGTTGTGGTTTTCCCGCTTCCCGTTCCTCCAACTATAAGAACAATGCCATGTGGTTTTGAAAAATATTTTTCTAGTTTTTTGATATTTTCATTTGTAAATCCAAGTTGTGTAAGGTTAAAAAGTGCGGAGTTTTTTCCTAAAAGTCTCATAACAATATTTTCACCATAATTAGTAGGCAAAGATGAAACCCTTATATCAAAATCTTCATTGAAAAACTCATACTTAAAAGCACCGTCTTGAGGTTTTCTTTGTTCGGCAATGTCAAGGTTGCTAAGAATTTTTATACGTGCTGCGATGTGATGATGCATTTGTATAGGTAATGCATAGTAATGTTGCAATATACCGTCAATACGAAACGAGATATTTGAAAATAACTTTTCTGCAGATATATGAATATCTGTCACATGGTCTTTAATCGCATTATTTAAGATTAGATCAATGAGATGAGGAATATTGGCATCTTGAGTTTTACTATAAGAGTGAATAATATTCTCTATTTCTATCTCAATTGGATTGCTTAGTTGATAGTAAAATATTTCAGCATACCGTGCGATGACCTGCTTATCTTCTACTACAAATTTTACCTCTTTTTTTGAAATTTTACGAAGATAGTCGTAAGTTGCCAGATCATTTACATCTTGAGTAGCTACTGTCAAGGTATTTGCATCAACACTGATGGGTAAGATACTTTTTGCTTTTGCAATATTATATGGGATAAGTTTGAGTGCTTCGGCAGATGGGACAATCAAAGTCAGATTTATCAATTCTAAATTATTCTGGATTGCGATTGCCTGAGCGATTTCACCTGAATTTACAAAATCTAAATTTTGTAATATTTCACCGAAAAATTGAGGATTTACTCCTTGCACATCAAGTGCTATCTCAACCTGTTCTCTTGTGATAAAACCTAACTCCTCTAGAAGTTGCCCAATCGCTTTGTTATGTCCCATTTTTTTATTCTCCATATCTTAAAGCTACTTGCATTTTCCAGAAGCAGTGTTACAATCACCAGATACACAATCAGCATTTGAATCGCACGAATCCCCTTTATTTGGCTGAGGATTGGCACAAATACCTCCATTGCAACTCCATGAGATACACTCATTATCCGCAGTACAAGAAGCACCGTTTGGGAGCGTGCCTGAAGCACTTCCGCCACCATAAGCATCTATGGTAAGCGTAAAACTTTTACTTATCTCTTTTACCTGATCTCGAACATAAACCTCAAGTCTATACGACCCTGCAACCGGATTTGAAAGAGATCCTAAAGAGGGAGAACTGCAACGACTATAAGTTGCGGTTGTACAATCAGGTACGAAGTTTAAAGCACCGTTACATGTATTTGTATTTAGCCAAGAGACTGCATTTGTATGGTCTTTGATACACCACTCATAATCCACTTCACCATCTGCATCTGAATCGGCAAAAGGAAATCCGCCGTCTGCGAATAACCTTGCACCTACATAATTCACATGTGTGTTGATATCTCTTGGAAGAGTAGGATCGTTAAGTATTTTTAACATATTTTCTGAGCAATCTACATTTTGATGCAGCTCTTCAATGGTTACCCAATCAACTATATCATCGTATATTTCTATCCTATTGACGGGAGTTATGTTATCATCAACTTGCTCACCGGCACCATAAATTTGAACTTTATATGGGGTAGCATTCATATCTACTGAAGTTTGCATGTTGTAATTAGCCCCCTCATGAGCTAAAACAAAAGCAACATTATTGATAACTCTTGGCGGAGTCATACCATTGTCAATCACTTGCAAATTGGTAGTTTGATATGCACAGATATCGTTATTAAGAGTAGATAGATTAGTATCGGGAGCATACAAGATAATGTTCTGATTATTTTTTGCAGGAGATAAGTCATTTTGAAATTCAGTGGTTGATGGCAAATTTGGCCATATTTTTACATACCCCAAAATAGCATTTCTGGCAATTTTAATCTGCTCTTTTGCTTCTGCAGTCTTTGCATTTTCTCTCATATTTTTGAGGGCTTGAAACGATCCACCGATTATAATACCTATAATTGTTAATACGATTGCGAGTTCTATCAGTGTAAAAGCTTTCCGTTTCATTTCAGCCTCCTAACTCACTGACTCTTTTTTTTATAGAGCTATACATGGGGTGTGAAGTGGCAATTTTACTTAAAATTGTTTTATAAATTGCAACAGCTTGAGTATTTTTTTTAATATCCAAACTCCTAGCATATGCAAAAATATTATAAACATTTTCAGGATTTTTTTCATATCCCATTTGATAATAATAATTCGCTTTTTCTATCTCATTTTGTTTTTCAAAATAATATCCTGCCAATATCATTAATCTACCGCTATGATCAACTAAAATATATGGTGAAAGATCATAATAAAAATTTGGATTATTTCGTTCTACTGCTCCATACGCATATGCATATATAAATTTTCCTTGGTAGTTTTGAGCCTCTATCAGATCTTTTGCATGCGACCATGCACCTTGTTTTCCATAAAGATAACATAGGTTGTTTTTGATTTTTTCATTCTCATTATCTGAAGCAAAAAGCATTTCATAGTACATAATTGCATCATTTTCATTGCCGTTAAGATAGGAGTTTTGTGCTTTTAATAAGATGTCTGCTTTGTCAGACTGAGAAAGAGTGTTTTGAATTTTCGGTGAGGGCAGGAGATCTTTTTGTTGAGTGTTTTGAGCTGTATCTTTGATATTTTCATTTTCACTTTGCTTTGTTACAACTTTCTCTTTTTTATTCGAAATAATCTCATTTTGCATATCTAACGTTGTAGTTTTGACTATAAAAGCATCTTTAAAACCGACCGCATGCAACTTTTCAAGATAAGGTTTTAGCTCGCTAATAGCAGAGCCTTGAAAACATCTTCCTTTTATGGTGCCTTTTATCTTATAAAGATTTGTATGAACTTTAAACTCTATGGGTATTTTTTCAAAAACTTCTTGAACTATATTTTTATCAATATATGAAAAAAGTTGAATTGTATATACTTTCTTGTTTTCATCTTTATGTTCTTCATTAAAATTGATGTTTTGGGCAGAACAAACTGAGAAAGTAAAAAAAAATAGCAGCAGCAATCGCTTCATTCAATAATCTTCAACCGTATTAAAATCACAAGTTCACGTTTTTCATCTGTGCTTACAGTTTTGGTAAATAGTGCTCCCAATAGTGGTATATCACCGAGTAATGGAACTTTATTCTCTTGTTTTGAAGTTGTATTGTTTATCAGTCCGCCGATTAGGACTAAATCATTATCCATAGCATAGATAACAGTTCCGGCTTCTTTAATATTTAAAATAGGTGCTGAAGCCACAGACTTTCCGTTTTCATCAAAATGACTTACAACCTCTTCAATGCTTGATGTTATCGGAATAATATTTAGCATAATTTTTCCATTTTCCATTACGGTAGGCGTTACACCCAGCGTAACTCCATCCAAAATATCTCTTCGCGTGTATGTTACTTCACTAGTACTTGCTGAACCGCCTGTCCCTTGTGTAGTTTGAACCTCTTTTTCCCAAAAAGGAATAAGCTTGCCGGATGATATCATGGCAGATTGACCGCTCAATACATTGATGCTCGGATTTGAGAGCGTATCCACATCTCCAGACTCAGCGAGAGCGCTTATGATAGATGAGAAATTTTTTGCATTATAATTTACTGAACCAGCAACTGCGGTGCTAAGCCCTAAAGTTTGGCTTAATTGAAGTGAATCGCCATTCCTTATAATACTGTTGGATACTGCCTCCCAACTTACGCCCAGTGAATGATCATTATTGAGAATAATCTCAAGTATTTTAGCTTCTATAAGAACTTGTCTACCTGATTGCTTTTTTATTTTTTCTATAACACATTCTATTGCTTCAATATTTTTCTTTTTATCATAGACATTAAGGGTACCTGTAAATTTGTTTAGTGTGTATTTTCCCTCAGGGCTTAAAAGCGATACAATATTTTTTTCAAGTTGTTCATAAAAATTATTAATTTCAGAAGGATTGTCATAAATCAATTTAAAATCCCCATTGAGTCCGCTATTGGCTTCGGTAGAGCCTTTTGCACCCGTATCTCCTCCAAGTTTCGTTTTAAATGATGAAGATATATGGACATAAGGGATAAAAAAGTTTTTTTGTTCAAATTGTTTGACATGTAAGATATTTCCTGAGAGTTTATAGTAACACCCTGAAATATTCATAATAACATCCAAAGTGTCCAGAAGCAATGCCCCTTGCACTGAGAGTGTGATTGGCATATTGATATCTACATCTTTATCTATTATAAGGTTCAATCCGGATTGTTTTGAGACTTGATATAAAATATTGGATAACTTCGCTTCTTGTGCGGACAAAGAGATTTTTTTATCATCAAATACCGAAATATTTTCATAAATCGGCGGTAATACCATAGGCGGAACATTTCCATTTTTAGATGATTCTTTAAAGGCTTTAATCTCTTGATTTGAGCTTAGCGAATTTACACTATTTACATCCTTTGGAGTATGTGTTGCACATCCTGCAAAAAACAATAAAAATGAAATTATTGAAATAAAAAAAGCCACCAAGCCCCCTTCTCTGTTTGAATAAGCACTCTATCTTCTCTTATTTCCTTAATTGTAGCATCATTAACTTTACTTCCCTCTTTTACAAAACTATCATTTATAAGTGCAGTTTTATCATCAGAAAAAATTGCTTGCAACTGATAAGTATACGCTTTTGGCTCAACTTGTGGTGTCGCCTTTTTTAGAGGAGTCAATTTCTGAGATACTTTAGTTTTTTCAACATAAAGAAGTTCGTCTACAACCCACTTAACATTATTTTCTCTTCTTAGGGCATCTTCACCTATCTTTTGATAAATATTCTGCTTTGACTCAATTTCAAGATATTTTTGCATTTTCTTATCTAAATTTTTATCAATATGCTGCTCATGCACAGGGAAAAAAGAGTGTGTACAGTTTATAATATTTGGACTAAAATAATAGGCCAAAGCAGAAAGAATAAATGGAAAGAGCAACAATCCAACCGCTTTCTTACTGAGATACATGAGAAGCCTTTTTACAAGGTTGCGCCACTTCAACGACACCTACCACTCTATTATTATCAATACAAAGTTCTTTAAACTGAAAAAAACGATTCTTCTGTCTTAACATCAAAAATTCTATAAGTTTAGTCTTGTCATGTGTTGAAATCTCATAAGAGAGTTCCATATTTTTTGTATCATTGCCTTCATAAATATATTTATTTATATACAGATTATATGCCTCTTTATTTAAATCATAAAATTCTATCAGGTTTTTATCCGCTTCTTCCGCTTCGCATAATCTTTCTTTTATATTAGGAATAACTCTACTCTCTAGCCATTGATTTATATGTGAAATTTTTTCTAATTTTTCTATATCTTTAATATAAGTACCATTAAGTGCTTTTAAGTTTGCTTCGTCTTGTTTAAACCATTCAATATAACTTATCATCAATGCAGATAACACAAAATTAAGAGCAATAATTAAAGGTAGCCTCATCTTCTCTTCCTCGGCAACTCTTTTGAATTGGTTGGCTGCTTCATATTTTGTATCGTTAGCGTTATTTCAAAATCTAAGGTAGCGTAGTTTGTCTTATTTTGATAAGTGGCGTAGAGTGTTCCACCCAGTGTTTGTAGAGAATGAAAAAAAAGTTTTTCAAACTGATACAACGCTTCAAGAGTATTAAAAGAGCGTTTGAACACTGCGTTTAACCTCATGAACTCATCAAAATGCTCCCAAGAGATATTTTGTGGTTTTTGGAGTTCTACCAGTGGTTTGATAGCTATAAGTGAATCTACCGGATGGTATTGTATATATTTTTGGACTATTTGGATATGGTGAATATAGTGTAACAACTCTTCATTGGAGTATATTTTTGTATCTTGTGCTAATTGCGCCAACCTGCTTTTTGCTATTTCGTGATTTTGAAGTGCCTTTGCATAGCTATCGTATTGTTTATATGCAAAAAAAGAGGTTAGCAAAATGGCTGCAGTAGAAAATCCCAGCAATATCTTTATAGCAAAACGGTATTGGTTAAGACCCAAAATAGAGGTAGGATAAAATTGATACTTTTTTGGTACAAACCAACTTCCAAGAGAGATTATATGGCTATGCAACTCTTCATTTTTAAGTCCTCGAATGAATGTATTGGGATACAACACACAAACTCCCAACCCTGATAAAATATAAATATGTTCAAAGATGTCATCATCTACAGAAAGTGAACCGCTCAAAGCAATAAGTGAAAACTTAATCTCTCTGAAATGCTGTTGCACATAAGCAATAGTTTGGGTAATTTCCTCTATTAAAATTTTTTTTCTCTCTTCATTATTATCTATATCAATCGTATGTTCACGGCTAAAGATAAGGGTATTATCATGAATAACTATTATAATAATTTTATTGCCAAAAGTGTGAATGGAGAAGTAGCTATTTTCTTTTATGCACTCACAAGATATCCCAAAAAGAGCAAATTTGTTTATTGTTACACTTTTTATTTCACTCCAATTACCAATTTTTTTGAGTGAGTGCAAATATTCATCTTCATAAACTCCATCAACTTGGTAAGTAATCTTGCTGCCATTTTTCAGTTCACTAATAGAACAATAGTTAAAAAGAACTTTTTTAGCAACACATGACTCAAATAGTTTTCCAAGAATAATTCTTCGAATAACATGATCATTTTTTATAACTGATTCTATCAGTATTTTTTCGTCAACTGCCTCTTCTTGGGCGAAAGTGACATAATAAGATGTTTTATTTTTTAAAAAATGAGATAATTCGGAGAGTTGGATATATTGTTGCGCTTCAACAAAAAAGATGTTATTTCTGCTTTCTACTGTAAGGATACAAACGTCATTATTTTGGATACATAGGGAATAAAATCGATTCATTTATATATGCTTTTATTTAATGTACAGCACTTCTTATTCCAATTATATGTATTTAACTCGTATATATATATTCTCATTTATCCATTTTAGAACTTTTTTAAATTGGTATAATTAGAGATAGTCTAACCGTTCTTAACTACCTTTGATACAAAAACCTGCTCAAAAATCTGTTTTGCTGTTTTCCAACGGTCTTCTTTTGAATTCATCATTACGATAAGACAATCTTTGCCGTTCTTTTTTGCACGAGCGATAAGACATGGTCCTGCTTTAGAAGTGTATCCCGTTTTTACACCTACGGCATACTGATACTGATTTAGAAGACGGTTATGCGTGTATGCTAGAAATTTTTTCTTTCCATTAACTGAATAGTAAGTGTGCTGATTTTTTTTGCTTATATCATTAAAATATTTATTCGTTATAGCGTATTCAGTCATTTTAAGAAGATCACTAGGAGTGGAAAAATGTTGTGGATTATCAAACCCGCATGGATTTGTAAAATGGGTATTTTTCATCCCAATAGCTTTAGCTTTAGCATTCATCATCTCAACAAAACGCTTCTCAGTTCCGCCAACGGCAATTCCAATAGATTTAGCTGCATCATTGTCTGATTTAATCATTGCCGCCATGATAAGATCTTTAAGTCGAATCACATCACCCGGTTTGTAACCTGCGATAGTAGGCTCTACTTGAATCATTTCATATGTAATTGTCACGGGACGTTCTAAATTTCCCTGTTCAATTGCGACTAAAACAGTCATTACTTTTGTAAGACTAGCAGGTTTTAGTTGTTTAAACGCCTCTTTTGAGTAGAGCATTTTGTTATTGGTCATATCTTTAACTAATAACGCACCAACATTGAGTTTATTTAACTGTTCTTTATTTATATTTGCGGAGGCGGTAATGGACAATCCAAGTAATAATATAAAAATAAATCTAAACATAAGTTTCAAACTCCTCAAAATTTTTTAATATTGTTTTTATATCGGCAGAAGCCGTTATTCTCATTAATTTAAAATGCAAAAAAGCATATAAAAACTTTAAAAAGCACCTACTGGCTTATTAAAATCCGTATGTTTTATAAATATAAAAACAGACCCCTTGATTTTCTTATAAAAAAGCAAATGAATAGTGAATGAAAATAAATTTTTTAATCTCTTTAATATACCATTATTACTTTGCAATCTACATTTTTCTAAATCTAATTGTCATGATTTTGCCACTTTTGTAATTATAGCTATTTCTAGGCATTTGTTCAACTTTATATTCGTATGTGATTAACATAGATTTAACTTATTCTACTATAAAATTGTTTAAAATTAAAAGGATAGCTTGGGTAAAACTCAGGTTCTTTCTTTGAAAATGAAAAAAAATGAAAAATTTGTTTTTACTCTCTCTTTTACTATCTCATATAATTTTTGCAAAAGATATAACTCCCGTTTCTTGCTTCTCTTCTGTCGGCTTTGTAAACGATTTTGTAGTGCATGAAAATCTATTATATGTGGCAAACGACATGGGTACTGTAGATATATTTGATATAAAAACTGCAAAAATTATAAATCAGATTTCACTTCCGCCTATCACGTCTTCTATGAATAAAATTATTCCTGCAGACATACTCAGCGTTGATTATCTAGATAAAAAAGTGCTAATTCTCAGTGTTGGAGAAAATGCATACAGAAATGTTTGGATATATGAAAACAACACGTTAAAAAAAATAATAGGTGAAGACAAAAAGCTAACTATTAAAGAAGCTCGTTTTGCAGGAGGTGAAAAAATAGTATTGGCAACACTAGATTCCGACATTATTCTACATGATATGTCTGAAAACTACAATGTATATAACTCCCATATATCACAAAGTGCAATGGGCGACATCTCTTTAAGTGACGATAAAGAAAAAATAGTTTTTTGCGATGAGAGCGGAGAGGTAAAAATCATAGATACAAAAAACTCAAATATTTTACAAAAATACTCTTCACAAAATGTTGATAATATTTTCAAGGTTGCATATAGCAATGGAGTTGTGATTACTGCAGGGCAAGATAGAAGGGTTGGTGTTTATCAGCCAAATGAAGAGGCATATCATATTAAAAGTGGCTTTTTGGTCTATTGTGTAGGGATAAGCCCAAGCGGAAAAACAGGAATCTACTCAAGCACGCAAGAGGGTGTTTTGCAACTTTTCAATATAAAAACAAAAACAAAACATGACCGTCTTATCGGACATAAAGGCGTAATAAATCAGATTAAGTTTATTAACGAAAACGAACTCTTTAGTTCGAGCAGAGATAATTATGTTTTACAATGGAAACTGACTAAATAATCACGATACCAGTGTAGTTTTGTAACAAAATTGTCACAATAATTACAATTTTGCTTTATAATCAAAAAAACTTATATTAAAATGGTATTATAATAAATATCACAAAATAATTATAAATAAATTATGTCCTATTAGGTTTCACATGGAAAATAAAACTATTATCATCGTTGAAGATGATGAAATTACTGCGCTTAACTTAAAATTATCTCTGCAGAAATATGATTATAATATTATTTCAATATGTGATAGTGCAGCTCAAGCAAAAGAAAAGATAGACACTTTTAAACCGGATATAATTATCATTGACATATCTTTACAAGACAGTAATGACGGGATTGAATTAGGCAGAACTATTAAACAGCTCTATGCGATACCTTTTATCTACTTAACCTCTTACAGCGACGACGATATAATATCAGAAGCGATAAAAACAGAACCTTATGGTTATATAGTAAAACCTTTTGACCCATCATCTTTACATGCAACGATACAGATGGCAATTTTTAAATTTGATGTGGAAAACCAAAGATTCGCTGAGCTTAACAATTCAAAAATTGATGAGCAAAGCCTTGAAAAGATGCTTTATGCAAGAAGAGAACAGGATAGACCGATTGTTAAGTTTGGAGATGCTTATCATATAGATATATCAAAAAATGAGATATTTTATAACAATGAAAAACTTAAGCTTACAAAAAAAGAGAGTGCTATTTTTAGACTTCTTGTTGCAAAACTCGGATATACGATTAGTTTTGATCAGGCTATCAAATATGTGTGGAAAGAGAACGGTGCAACAGAGAACAGCATTAGAACACTGGTGTGGAGACTTAGAAATAAACTTCCTACGGATATTATAAAAAATGCTTCCGGAATCGGCTATTTTATTGAAGAACAGCCGATTTTTTAGGTAATTTTTATCTTCTGCAGTCTATCCTTTATTTTCTCATACACTGGCTCATACTTGTATTTACTATCCTCATTTTTAGCCATAAGTTCCATTTTCGCACTCTCTTCTTGTATCTCTTCAAGTCTAAAATTACCGCTTGAACCTTTTATACTATGAGCAATTAGTGCTATTTTTTTATAATCTTTGGCCTTGATGGCATCATAGAGTTCCGGAATCTGTTTTTGCATCTTTTTTATAAAAAGTTCTACGAGCATAGTCAACTCATCAATATTTAACATTAATTCCTGAGTCAGTTTTTCATGATTTAAACCTTCAATATTGCATTTTGTTTTTGTACTTTTTAAATGATTGATATCCTCTTTTGTAATTTTTAAATAATTAAAGAAGACTCTCTCTAGCTCTTTTATAACAATAGGTTTTCCTAGAAATGAGTCAAATCCACTCTTAAGCCCTCTCTCTTTTGCACCTTTTATTACATTTGCAGTCAAAGCAGATACGGGAGTATGTCTTAGCCCTTTCTCTTTTTCATATTTTATAATCGCTTGAACTGCTACATTTCCATCCATAACGGGCATCTGTTCATCCATTAAAATTAAATCATAATTATTCTTTTTATAAAAGTTAACAGCTTCTAAACCGTTTGTTGCCAAATCATACGTTAATCCGTATTTGTCAAGCAATATTTTAATCAACTCTTGATTTGCAACATTATCCTCAGCTATTAAAATATGTCCCAAGAATTTTTTACCGCCGTCAATACGATAAGGACAGAATAGCTCAGGATGAAAAAGTTCATCAAAAGAACTTTTTATTTTTGAGCAGTAAAGAGGAAAATAGATAGAAGATATATGAGAATATTTTTCATATTTATCATCAGGTTTACTTTCTAGAATAATATATTTTTCATTCGAGTTTAATATTTTTTCTCTGACTTTATCGTCAATATCATCTTCAAGTATTATCGCTATGTCATACTCTAAATCAAGATTTTCAACAATATCTATCTCTATATTAAATACTTTAGTATATTTGAAAAATGATTCTGCTTTATAATTTAAAACACCGTTTTTTGCATAAAAAATAATTTTTAGTGTTTTAATCTCAAAAATTTCATTAAAAATCTGACATTCGTCACTATGAATCTCAATAGGAATTTCAATCCAAAATGTACTCCCTTTACCAAGCGTTGAGTCTACAAAAATATCTCCACCCATGTGTTTTGAGAGCTGATGGCATATCGAAAGTCCAAGACCGGTTCCCTCATAATTTTCAATACCATCATGATTCGCTTGAGTAAAAGCCGAAAATATACTTTTTAAATCCTCTTTCGCGATGCCGACTCCGCTATCGCTTACACTAACCTTCAGCCTTTCCCTCCGACAAGTCACTTCCACATGAATATGACCGCCAACCTTTGTAAATTTTATAGCATTACTCAAAAAGTTTGAGAGTATCTGCTTTATTCTAAGTGCATCAGCATATAACTCTTTTGGGATAGAAGGATCTATAAAGGATGTGATTGTTATATCTTTTAAGTTTGCAGAAGCCACAAAAAGCTCTAGTGCATGGCTTATCTCCTCATGAATTGAAAATATTTTCGGTTCAATCATAAATTCGCCGCTTCTGAGCTTTGAAAAATCTAAAATATCATTAATTATGCTTAGTAGATTCTCTCCGCTATTTAAAATTATCTCCAAATACTTTCTATGCTGTTTTGAGACATCCTGATCTATAAGAAGATTTACAAACCCTAAAATCGCATTTAACGGAGTTCTTATCTCATGTGACATATTTGATAAAAAGTACTCTTTCGCTCTTGAAGCCCTTTGTGCTTCAATCCTCGCATCCACAAGCTTCGTTACATCATTTGCAATTGAAATATACTCAATAGAGTTATCGTATGGATCCGTTATTTTTACAATAGTTACATCTACATAAAAATAGTCTCCGCCTTTCTTGTTATTTTTAATCGTCCCTCTAAAAATACCTGCATTTTGAAGCTGAAACCATAAGTCATCGAAATACTCCTGAGGCATATCATCATGTTTAAATATGCTATGTTTGCTTCCTATAAGCTCCTCATCACTATAGCCGCTTAACTGTATATACTTCTCGTTGACATAAGTAATCCTGCCCTCCATATCCGTTTTTGAGATAATGGCACTCTCATCCAATGCTTTTTGATATTCACTTAAGAGCTTTACATGTCGGTTAATCTCTTGCTCTTTTTGAAAAATAGTATCAGTATAGTGTCTTAAAACACCTTGAAAGTTTTTGTCAAAAAGATAAGATATCTCGTCAAAAATTGACTTTGAATTAAGCTTTACATCATATGTAAACTCAATCATAGATCTTCTAAAATGGCTGCATATTTCAAAAAGTTCATCCGCTCTAATGGCTCTATCTTTTAGATAAGCCAAAAGGTTTTGCATTACAGGACAATCTCCAATTTCAACACTTCCCGATATAACTCCTATGAAATAGTCAAATACACCGCCCGCATAATCATCCAAAAACTGCTTTTTATCTATATTATGAACTTTTAATATCTTTTGCGGAGATTCATACGATATCCATTGTAAAAGAATAACTTCTTTGTTTTTTATGAAAATATTTTTATTTTTAACTAGAATTGGTACTTTTTTTTCCATTACTTTTCACTTTTAATCCATTATAAAATATGATAACAGCGTAATTACAAAGAGTTTAAACAAAGATATTACAGCTGTCCCTATTATATTTCCTATTTGGCAACTTGTGCAAGAGGTAAATTTTTTACCCTCATATTGTGCGTAGAAAAAATAAACAATATTTAAGAAAATAGCACTCAAAAATAGATAAACTTCATAGCCCCAAAGTTGTTTTGAAGTTGTTTCGTCAACAAATAGTGAACCCATTAGTAAAGCCACCATTGCAATCATCACTGCATTAATAACCTTAATAATATAATCTCTATTAAATAGTGTCGGGCAACTCTCTGAAATTGCAATATCACTTCCAAATTCTAGCTTTTTTTGAAACAATTTTTTCTCTTCTTTTGAGAGTTTATTCAAAAAACTTGATCCAAACGTATAATCAATTTTTCTTTGAAGCAAAATACTAAAATTTCCATCAGCCCTTAGCGAATGCTGGTTTCCTTCTCTGTCTTGATAAACTATACCGATTTTCTCATATCTTGTAACATTTGCACTGAGTTTCGGAAAATAGGCAGTTTTTTCTAAACTCTCAACTTTGCCGCTATGACTTATAATTCTTGGATTAATAAGTTCTAAGAAATTTGAGGTGCTCTCATTTTTAACAACGACAACATTATAGTAACTCCCTATTTGAAATGCCGCAAGACCATATAAAGAGTTAGCATTTATCGTATCTTTCATATCCTCAATAAGAGAAAATATCTCTGCATCAAAAACTCTCACATCTGTTGCATATTTTACGCTTGGCGGAGTTGGATATGTAATTATCTCTTTAATCATCAATGTGCCTTATTAAAATAGTAATATTTTTGTGTAAGTAAAGACCTCGGCGTTACCGAAGTCTTTTTAGATGTAGAATTAGTGACTTTTTCTTACCACTATTAACATTTTTATATTAATAATAATAAATCTAATAAATTGCCAAATTTTACATGTTCTTAACTTAATGGCAAGTGGACCAGGTGTCATTGTTGTAAAATTATTACCATACGCTTTAATGTTGTGTTCTGCTTTTTTTTCCATAATCTATCTCCTTTGATTTATATTATACTATTCAGGAATCATCGTCCAGCCGGTTTTTAGCTTAGCTTTCCAAATAAAAAGATGGTGAAGAATATGCTTGATCCAGTGACCTGCAAGACCTATTTCACCAAAAGTGTAATCTGTATCACGACCTGTCCCAGGATATTTTTCAAAGTCAGGAACAACAGGATATATTGTCATCGCTGCGGCAGTCCCGTCAAACAGACCTTTTCCGGCTGAAGCTACACAAGCAGCACCCATATTAGCCATAGAAGCCTCATGTAGAGGAGAACTCTCACCTTTTAATATACGATCGCAAATACTGTGAGCTACCGCTTTTCCAATAATGCCTGATGGCATACCTGTACGAGGAGGCGTCGGGTTAATAGGCGTTCCATTTGGTGAACTCATCGGTTTGCTAATTGGATGCGGAGGTGCAAATGCAATACCACAAGCAAAAATATTTCCATAAGTAGGATTTTGATAAGTTTTTGGCCAATCACTTGCTTTCCAGTTTTCATAAGCGCCTGCCGCATAGTTGGCGTCAACTTTCAAAAAGCCGTTTGGAGCAAAAAGAGTAGCTGTGATATCAGAACCGTCTTTTGCGTAAGCTTTAAGACCAACACCTGCAAACGGAGGAATCAACATAGAGAAGTCAAACTCTTCTTCATTCATTGAACCATCAAGCAGTTCATAGTGCACCTTTCCTTTTTCTACTTTGTTTACATGTGCACCGATTATCCAATCAACATTTCTCTCAGTAAAAAGTGATTCGGCAAAGATTTTTGAACTAACTGCAAATCCCATGCTTTTCATGTGCAATCCGCCAACGCCAAAGTCACCCAAGAAAGATTCGTTTGAAATCCATTTCAAGTCAGCCATATCGCGAACACCGGCTTTATTTAACTCATGCTCGATGTTAAAGATATACTCAAATGCGGCACCCTGACAAGTACACAAACCATGTCCAGTACCGATTAAAAACTTTTGACGCTCGCCTTTTTTCATCTTTTGGATACACTTTTGAAACTCTTCATTTGCATGAACTGCGTGATCCGCCGTACAAACAGAAACAGTAAACTCACCAAGACCATTAGCATCGCCAAGACCAGGTGTTGCCCCAAAGTTTAGTTTTGGACCCGTTGCGTTAATGAGATAATCATACTCAATATTCTCCACCTCTCCCTCACGACCTGCAAGTGTATATTCAATAGTAACAAAAGGCTTGTCGCTTCTTTCGTTCCCCTCAGGGTTGATAGAGACAGCTTTTGCCTGTTTATAATTTATGCCTGCTTTTGCATAAACGGGAGCTAAATCAAAAGTAACATCTTCTTTCCCCATCTGCCCTACTCCGACCCAAATGTTAGATGGGATCCAATTCCATTTTGAATTTGGGGTTACAACAACAACTTCATGTGACGAACCCAACCATTTTGCTGCGAAAGTGGCAGCGGTATGACCGGAGACTCCTCCGCCTAAAACAACTAATCTTGCCATAAAAATATCCTTTTTATTAAAAGTCTAAAAACTTCCTTCCAATGATACTCCAAAAAATAAAAAAAGTGTTTATAAAATAAGAAATAATTATTATCCTTTAGATTTACATAAAGACAGAAAGGTTCTGTTTTTAAAGCTCTAGAGCCTATTTACTCCAAAAAAAATACTATAATTTCATAATTTTACTAATTATTTCATAAAGATTTTTTGATATAGAGTGTGTAGAAATTACACGTTCCAACTCTATTCTCATCGCATTTTTGTTGACACTGTTCAATTTTTCATATATTTTAAAAGCTCCAGCCAGACCCGAAGCCATCTGAGGATTTATCTTGTCAATATCTATGATTTTATCTGCAACAAACTGATAACCATGTCCGTCTTTCGCATGAAAATGCTTATAGTTCCTTGCAAATACCCCAATGAGAGAGCGTACCAAATTTGGCACAAGCTCACTGTATGCCTCATCGTTTTGGAGAGCCATAACACGATCCAAAGTACCGACTCTGCGTGAAGCCGCTAAAATCGAAAAATATTTTTGCATAACCAATGTATCGTTTTTATATTGTTTATAGAAATGCTCAAGTGCGGATGCAGAGTATGCAGGCGAAGTATTTTCCAAGATATCAAGTGCCACAATCCTGTCTGTCATAGTTATTGAGTCGTTATACTGTGAGCTTACAAACATTGCGACCTCATCGCTTTCTAATGCAGAAAGAAGTTTTAAACAACAATTTTTGATGCTTCTCTCACCGATACTTTTTGCATCAAGCTCTTTACATGCAGGCTTGTGATTTTGAGTATAAAGAGCTAGAAGTTTATCTTTAAACGTAAGGGCTAAATGCTTTTGTAGACTCTCTTTTGCCTCGTAAATAGCCTCAAAGTCCACCTCATCTTGCCTCTGCATAATCACCGATACGCTTGGCAGTTCCAAAAGAAGAGCTTTATATGATAAATCTAGCTCACCATCAAGCACATGCCCATAAGCTTGCACAAACTCCTCGTCTATCGCCTCGCTTCTCATCATAGTCTCTATTGTTTGAACGCCAAAAGATTGAGCCGATTCATATCTTACAAAGCTGTTTCTGTCATGTTTCATTAAAAAAGCGTAATTGCTGTGGGTCTGCTCAACAATAATCGGAGCTGAGAAATCTCTGTTTATGGAGAGAATAGGTTTTAAAGAAGTTTTAAAAACAAACTCCTCACTCTCTTTTGAGACAATAATCGTTCCCTCCTCGATCTCTTTGCCGCTCTCATCCAAAAGAGCAATTTTCAGAGGAAAAAAGTATGGTTGCTGTTTGCTTCCATTTACCGCATTTGGCACTTTCTGCGTCAAGGTCAATATGAATTTGCCATCTTCAAACTTCTCATCTACAAGCAGTTTTGGCGTACCTGACTGATGATACCATCTCTTAAACTGCTCCAAATCAATCCCGCCCTCTTTGCTCATAGCCCATAAAAAATCATCCGTTCTTACCGCTTGAGAGTCAAAAGTGTCAAAATACAAGTCTGTTGCCCTGCGGTACTTCTCTTCACCTAAGAGAGTATGAAGCATACGGATAATCTCCGCACCTTTTTCATATACCGTTGCCGTGTAAAAGTTATTTATCGCCATGTAAGAGTCAGGCTGAATAGGATGTGCAGTCGGTGAAGCATCTTCAACAAACTGTCGCTCCCTAAGCGCTCTGACATCTTCTATACGTTTAACCTCTTTTGAGTGCATATCTGCCGAGAAACATTGGTCACGAAATACCGTCAATCCCTCTTTAAGTGTGAGCTGAAACCAATCTCTACATGTAATGCGATTTCCCGTCCAGTTGTGAAAATACTCATGAGCTATCACGCTTTGAATGCCCATAAAATTTGCATCTGTTGCCGTATCTTCGTCTGCCAAAACATACGCGGAGTTAAAGATATTTAAACCCTTATTTTCCATTGCCCCCATGTTGAAGCTATCCACTGCTACGATATTGTAAAGGTCTAGATCATATTCACGCCCATAGACCTCTTCATCCCACTTCATCGCTTCTTTTAACGACTTCATGGCATGCGTACACTTAGACTCATTCCCTTTATCGGTATAGATGTTCATTCTTACATATTTACCGCTTTGTGTTATAAACTTATCTTTTACTACTCCAAGGTCTCCTGCAACAAGGGCAAAAAGGTAAGATGGTTTTGGATACGGATCTATCCATGTCACGCCGTGTCTTCCGTCATGAAGCTTAAAGTTTGACTCCGTATTTCCATTGCTTAGAAGTATCGGATATCTCTCTTTGTCGGCTACTATATTTGTTTTAAACACCGCCATAACATCGGGGCGGTCTATGTAAGGAGTGATTCTTCTAAAACCCTCCGGCTCGTTTTGCGTACAAAAGATAGTGCCTGATTTGTAAAGCCCCTCAAGTTCACTGTTTAAATGCGGATAAATTTTGTTGATGATGATAAGCTCAAACTCATCAGGTACATTAAAAACCCTCAAGCTCTCTTTTTCTACTGCATATTTGCTCTCATCAAGCTTTACATCATCCAAGTAAAGCTCCACAAGTTCCAAATCTACACTATCCAAAACGATATCTCTGCACTCTTTATCCATTTTTACAATATGCATCATATTTGTAACTTGCGTATACTCTTCAAAAAGCTCAAAAACTAAATCACATGTTTTAACACTAAACTCTGGCGCTTTATAATCTTTTAGGTAAATTGTTTTAACTTCGTTCATAATATCTCTTTAATTTTTTTATAATAATAGCAGTTTAGAAGAAACTTATGTTTTAAAATATTATAAATCTTTCAAAAAATTTCGTTAATTGAAATATTATTGATATAGTTTTTTACTGCTCTATTTTTAAAAAAATCGTATTCACCACACTTAAAACTTTATCGAAAGATAAAAACTTATATCAAACCTGCTGTCTTCTGAGAGATAGTTGTTTTTTCTATAGATTACATACGGCGGTTTTGTCGTTGTTTCATACTCGCTTTTTGGTAACCACTCATGGTAAACCCATTGGATAAATTTTAACATATCTCCCTGCTCTCCTACCAAATCAAACTTGGCGTAAATTCCATCTGAGATATTAAACTTTGGAAGTCTGTCACTTTTAACTTTTGTTCCTTTTTCTACAACTATACATGCGACATATTGGCACTCATTAAGCGGTGTTACGGTCGGGTTGTCGTGAAAAAGAGCGATTTGCTTATACTCCGTGATGTTATTGCTGAAAATCCATGTTTGAAGTTTTTGCCATGTCTGCTTTATCTGCGCATTGTAGCCGCTGTGTCTGATATAGTAACTCTCTATCAGTGGCATTTTCACGATAGTAGGCTCTAAGTTATCAAATTTTGCCGTTGATTTTTTTGCTTTTGGGGATTGCTCGATAATGTGCTGTGAATACTCTTTGTAACCGCCGTTTTTCCACTCTTTTGGCGTCATGCTAAATCGCTCTTTAAAAACACGCAAAAATGATGTCTGAGAGCTGTATCCGCATATATTTGCCACATCCGTAATCGTTGAGTATTTGTTTGTTAAAAGTAGATTTGACGCTTTTTGAAGTCTTATTGATTTTATACTTTCATAGATATTTTTTCCAAATATATCTTTAAACACTCTATGCATGTGAAACTTGCTGACTTTCAAATCAGAGCTAAGCTCATCCATATCGATGTTTGTGTCAATGTGCGTGTAAATGTAGTACATAATATCGTTTGCTATTTGTACTCTTTTTTGTAGTGTTTCTTTTTTCATATTTATGTTACGCACTAAAACGAACTTGTCCGTTTTAGTGGCAGGGACTTTAGTCCCTTGCATCCCCCTAAAGCTACGAAAAAACAAGTTTTTCGAGATTTACAATGTGTTTTATGAAAATAATTATAGCAAAATATTTATGTTTTTAGTACAAAAAAAGATATTTTATTTAGCAATAACAGATAGTTTTACAAGCATAAATAGTGAAGAATTTATTTTTTTAAAAGTATAAAATTTCGTCAAATTTATCCACAAGGTTCATATAATGAAAAAGATTACCAAGATACTTGTTGCAAACAGAGGCGAAATCGCTCTAAGAATTATTAGAGCTTGTAAAGAGTTAGATATTAAAAGTGTAGCTATCTTCTCAGAAGTTGATGTTGAGGGAATCTGGGTGAAAAAAGCTGACGAGTGCTACCCGATTATGGGAGATGCTCTTCAAGCTTATCTTGACTATGACAGAATTATCACTCTAGCGCTAAAAGCAGGTTGTGATGCTATCCACCCTGGGTATGGCTTCTTGTCTGAAAATGCAGAGTTTGCACAGGCTTGTGAAGATAGAGGGCTTATTTTTATCGGTCCAAAACCTGCACACATCGCACTTTTTGGTGACAAAATGGCTTCAAAAGTTGCAATGAAAGCGATCGGTGTTCCAGTTTTAGAAGGAACAGATGAGCCTGTTATTGATAAAGCTGAGGGCGCAAGAGTTGCTACTCAAATAGGTTTTCCTGTTATCATAAAAGCTGCTTTTGGCGGCGGCGGAAGAGGTATGAGAATCGTTAAAAGCGCAAAACTATTTGACGAGATGTTTGACTCAGCAACAAATGAAGCGGTAAAATATTTTGGAAAAGGCGAGGTTTTCATCGAGAAATATGTTGAAAATCCAAGACATATCGAAATCCAAATTGTTGCCGACAAATACGGAAATGTTGTACACTTGGGCGAGAGAGATTGTTCGATTCAGAGACGTCACCAAAAAGTTATCGAAATTGCTCCATCTCCTAGACTAAGCCCTGAAGCTAGAAAAGAGCTTTACAGAATCTCTACAAAAGCAATGCTAAAGCTGGGTTATGAGAGTGTTGGAACGGTTGAGTATCTGCTTGACGCGGACGACAATATCTACTTCATCGAGATGAACACAAGGGTTCAAGTTGAGCATCCCGTAACTGAAATTATCTCTGGCATAGACATTATTCAAAGAATGATAGAGATTGCAGAGGGCGATAAACTGAAATTTTTACAAGAAGAGATTAAATTCCGCGGATATGCTATAGAGTTTAGAATCAACGCTGAAAATCCTCAAAACAACTTTATGCCGTCAATCGGGACTATCACAAACTACATCACTCCGGGTGGTCCAGGGGTAAGAATTGACTCAAGTGCGTATGCAGGATACACAATTCCTCCAAACTATGACTCAATGGTTGGAAAGCTTATCGTTTGGGCGCTTGACTGGGAAGGCGCTGTAAAAAAAGCATCAAGAGCTTTAGATGAATTTTACATCGACGGCGTTATTACAAACTTGTCTCTTCATAGAGAGATAGTAAAAGATGCTGACTTTATCGCAGGAAAACTAGACACAAGCTACCTTGATAAAAAAATGGAACTCTTTAACCTAAAAGCTACAAAATCAATAGCAAAAGAGGAAGAGAAAACTTCATTTATCGCTAACCTTATAAATAAGATAAAAGAGCATAAGTTAGTTACTAGACATTAAGAGAGTTGTCTATTTATGCTATCGTCTGCTGCAACATTGCAGCAGATTAGCTTAAATCTGCTTCTTACTTAATCTTCATCTTTCCAATATATCTTCAGTCTCAACCCTTGAATATGATTCTTTGCGAGTTTGAATAAGAATCTGCTTCAATCTATTTAAAACACTTTGAGGAGATTTATTTACATCAAAAGAATCCACAGCTATAAAGCATCCGTCATCGCTATGAAAATGTTTATCTAATCTATAAATAATATTTTGCGATGCCTTATATGCATCGTCTTGAGCGGTAAATGCAAATATGATAAAGTAATGATTGCTATCAAGAGGCATAAACTGATCTGAGAGCCTAACATATTTTGATAATTCAATAACGCTAAGAGGTTCTTCATGGTACAGAAGAGCAAATGTTGAATATATCTTAAATCTTTGATGAATGTAGTACATTTTTTTTACAAGTACTTCAAGTCTGTTAATTATATTGCTATTCATGTTTTTCCAAAAAAAATATTTTTAAACCCAATTTTCCCACATAAAAAACTATTTTTTTGCAGAATATAAAATTGCTACAAAATGTCAATAATTTATGGACATCAAGTATTCTATCCAGCACATAATAAAGAATGTATTAAAAATCTAATTTTAAATACATTTATCTATTTTATTTTTTCAAACTACATATATTTATCAAAGCGATTTATTGTAAAATAACATCATAAATTTATAAAAGGCGTAAAAAGTGAGCATTTACAGAGAGTATGACATTAGAGGGATTTTCGAAAAAGAGTTGAATGAGCAGAGTGTCGTTCGCATAGGTTATGCTTTGGCTTCAAAAATAGAGGGCGAATATGTTGCAGTCGGTTATGATGCAAGAAGCCACTCTCCTATCCTCTTTGAGTACCTTGTTCATGGACTCAATGCCGGTGGCAAGAAAGTTCTAGATATGGGTCTTGTTCCGACTCCCGTAAACTATTTTACAAATTATCAAGATTGGAACGGTATTACACCTTCAGCTTCCGTTATGATTACAGGCTCACACAATCCAAGTGAGTATAACGGCTTTAAAATCACAATAAACAAAGCCCCGTTTTTCGGAGAGGAAATATATGCGCTAGGTCGTGAGTGTGAAGCGATGGATTTTCCACTAAAAGTTGCTAGAGATGTAACAAAGATAGATGCTCTTACACGTTATGTAGACTTTTTAGTAAGCGAATTTCAACATCTAAAAGGTATGCCCTCGCGTATAGTTTATGATTGCGGAAACGGTGTTGCAGGTGTTGTAACGGAGAGAATTTTCGGCGCATTAGAACTTAACACAAAAGGGCTGTTTGTAGATCCTGATGGAACTTTTCCAAACCACCATCCCGATCCTTCCGACGAACATAATCTTGAGGACATTAAAAAGCTTTTAGCAACTGATGGGGATATCGCTTTTGCTTATGACGGCGATGCGGACAGAATCGCAGTTTTAACCCATAAAAATAATATAAAAGGCGACATGATGGCTCTTTTATATGCGATGAAGATGGATAAGCCAACGGTTGTCGGAGAGGTTAAATGCTCACAAGTGATGTACGATGAGCTAGAACGTCGCGGTGCAAAAGCTATCATGTACAAAACGGGGCATTCAAACCTCAAAGTAAAAATGCAAGAGGTAAATGCAGATCTTGCATGTGAAGTGAGCGGACATGTATTTTTCAAAAACCGTTACTTCGGTTATGACGATGCTATTTACGCAACGCTTAGAATGTTAGAGCTTGTTCATGACGGTATAGACTTAGACGCAGAACTTGCAAAACTGCCTCAAGTTTTCTCAACAGAAGAGATAAAAGTAAAAACAACTGAAGCAGAGAAATTTAAAATCATAAACAGAGTAAAAGAGCTTCTTCAAACTCCGCCTGCTTCATTTCCAAAAATAAAAAACATTATCGACGTAGACGGTGTTCGTATAAATTTTGAGCATGGATGGGGATTGGTAAGAGCAAGCAACACGACTCCTGTTTTGGTTACTCGTTTTGAATCAACATCTCAAGAAGAGGCGAAGCTTTACGAAAAAGCTATAAATGATCTCATAATCAAAGCTAAAGAAAGTTTGTAACAAAGGAATTCTTATGAAAACTCATACTCTTTTAATGCCACTTGATATGCACTTGCATCTTCGTGATGGAGTAATGCTTGAAAATGTTGCTCCGCTTAGCGCATACAGCTTTAGCGGCGGACTTATCATGCCAAATCTTGTTCCGCCGATTGAGACGCTTGAAGACGTAAAAGCATATAAACAGCGTATTATGGCGGCTGTTCCGAACGACTACTTTGAACCTTACATGACGCTTTTTTATAAAAACTACGACAAAAGATTTTTAGCTTCGGTCGCGCAGGATATTATGGCGATAAAACTCTATCCTGCAGGTATTACTACAAACTCTGAGGGTGGTGTTTCCTCTTTTAATGTAGAAGAGATGCGCCAAACGCTAGAAGCAATGAGTGTTTTGGGCATTCCTCTATGCGTTCACGGCGAAACAAACGGTTTTGTTATGGATAGAGAAGCGGAATTTATGAGCATTTATGAAATTTTGGCTAAAAATTTTCCTGATTTAAAAATTATCATGGAGCATATAACAACAAAAGCTGCAGTTGAGATGCTTGACAAATATGAAAACCTTTACGCAACCATAACGGTTCATCATCTGCTTTTTACCCTTGATGACGTAGTCGGCGGCATGATGATGCCTCATAACTTCTGTAAACCGATTGCCAAACGCCCTGAAGATTTGGATGCACTCTTAAGCGTTGCGCTGGAAGCACATCCAAAAGTCATGTTCGGCTCAGACTCGGCACCTCATCCAAGAAGCAAAAAAGAGAGTGCGGGATGTGCGGCAGGAGTATTTAGTGCACCGATTGCTCTGCAGCTTCTATGCGAAATTTTTGAGCAGTATGACAAACTAGACAATCTTCAAGCTTTTGTAAGCGACAATGCTCAAAGCATCTATAAAATTTGTCCCGAATTTAAAGAGATAATTTTAGAAAAACGCCCTTTTGTAGTGCCTGATGACTACGGCAATGTCGTTCCAATGTATGCAGGAAGAGTGATAAACTGGGCTATACAAAGCGTTGAATAGAGTTTTATTTCTAGAAGATGATCTGCTTTTTGCAGATACCATTGTTGATTTATTGCAGGAGAACGGTTTTGAAGTCACACATGCTCCAAACGGACAGAGTGCACTGGATGCTACATATGAACAAAAGTTTGATCTCTATCTTCTTGATATTAACGTGCCTCTCATCGATGGCACGACTCTGCTTAAAGAGCTTAGAGACTCTAACGACACAACACCTGCTATTTTTCTAACATCTCACAAAGATAAAGAGATGCTAAAAAAAAGCTTCTTTAGCGGTGCGGACGACTTTTTAACAAAGCCTTTCGATATAGATGAACTTCTTCTTCGCATTAAAGCACTTTTAAAAAGAGTTAAATCAGATCATGTCGAATGTGTGGGATTATTGTGCAATGACAATACCCATAAACGTATTTTGTATAACAAAAAAGAGCTAGATCTCTCTAAAAAAGAGTATGACCTTCTTGTCCTTCTTATGCAGCATGTAAACAATACCGTCCCTAAAGAGCTCATTTTAGATACGCTCTGGAGCAGAGGCGATGGCGGAAGCGACGGTGCGCTAAGAGTTTATATAAACCGCATAAAGCAGCTTGTTCCGCAAATAAATATAGAAAATATCCGTGGCATAGGGTATAAACTTGTTTCATAATCTTCGTATTATTATTTTTGTCTATTATGTCGTTACGGCTATTGCCATAATGACTATTTTATACTATTTCGTAGCAGTTATAAAGATTGAAAATATTTTTATCCTTATTTTTATACTATCTCTCTTAATCACTTTTGCGGGAATAATTATCTCCAAACTATCCATTGATCCGCTCTTTGAACATTTAACAAATCTTCAAAATTTATCAAAAGAGACACTCCATGAGTTAAACTTACCCATCAGCACAATCATGACAAATATTCACATGTTGAAAAAAAATCTCAGCAGCGACAAGGATTTAAAAAGAGCCGCCAGAATAGAGAGTGCTTGTGAGATGCTGCAGCAACGATACAATGAACTTGACTATATGATAAAATTGCAAAGTTCAAACGTAAACTACGAGACTATAGAGCTTGATAAACTCATAGAAAGTAGAGTTGAATTTTTAAATCGCATCTATCCGCATATGGAATTTACTCTCGACCTTATAGAGACTCAAATCAAAAATGATAAAGTAGGCTTATCAAAAGTAGTTGACAATCTTATAGATAATGCAGTAAAATATTCACTAAATATTCATAAAATAGATATACAATTGCAAGGTTTTACGCTCTATATAAAAGATTACGGTTGTGGAATCGATGATGTAGAGCTTTTAAAAATTTTTGACAACTACTACCAAGGCAATCAAAACATGAAAGGTTTTGGCATAGGTCTTGGTATGGTAAAGAGATTTTGCGATGCAAACGCAATCTCACTAAAATTTAGATCAAAGCCGAATATCGGCACAACGGTTATTTTAAAATTTAAGGAAAATTAGTGGAAAAAAACATTTTAGCATATGCAGAAATGGCGTTAGATTATGGAGTTATGGGGTTACTCATTCTTATGAGTATCATTACCCTTTGGTTGTTTATAGAGAGAATGATGTTTTATAGCACTCTTCGCACGGCAGATTACGACAATAGAGACAAACTTGAGATGGATTTGACCGACAACCTCAGTATTATAAGCGTTATAGGTTCTAATGCACCGTATGTCGGTCTATTGGGAACCGTAATCGGGATTATGCTCGCTTTTTACTCCATGGGAGATGCCGGAACGATTGATGCAAAAAAAATCATGGTAGGACTTGCTCTTGCACTTAAAGCAACTGCTATGGGTCTTATTGTCGCTATGCCTGCTATCGTTGTCTACACTCTTTTGCTTCGCAAAGTCGAGAAGATATTGACAGCTTTTGATATAGCTCAAGACAAAGCAAGCAAGTAACTATGCCAAAATTTAAAAAACCAAAAAAGAGATTTGACGAGATAAACGTCGTTCCTTTTATAGACATCATGCTCGTGCTTTTAGTTATGGTTTTAACAACTGCGACATTTATAACCCAAGGTATTATTCCCATAGAACTGCCCGAAGCCAAGGCAACAAAAAAGGAAGATACGACAAAAGAGCTAACCATTTATGTAAACAGTAAAGGCGAATTGTTTGTAGATAAAGAGAAAGTGGATCTAAAAACACTTGAGAGTAAACTCTCCGTAATTCCAAAAGATCAGACAGTTGTTCTTAGAAGCGACAAAGAATCAAAATTTCAAGATTTTGTAAGCGTTATGGATATCTTAAAACGCTTAAACCACGAACAGCTATACATTATTACAAAAGAGAATCAGTAAGCTTTTTCTAAGAGTTTAAACTGATGAGAAGGAGTTCTCTCTTGCAGAGGCTCTTTTTTCTCTGCATGTTGACTCTCTTTTGCCTCTGCGAATACCTTTTTATCTACCTCTTCAACATCATGAAAAAGAGTCGTTGCTATAAAAAAAAGCACCATGATAACGACTACGCTTACATAAAGAAGTATATAATTTTTTATATGACCTGACTCAAAAGGGTTTTGCATGTTTCAACTTCTCATCTATTTTTTAGATTATATTGAAAAACTATATAATAAAAGATAAATTACACTATTTTTATGATAATATAATTCAAAAAAATTTAAGGATTATCTATGCAAACAACGATGTTTAAAGGTTCGGTTGTAAATTTAGCGGGAGATGCTCTTGGTGTAGGAGACAAAGCGCCGATTGTATCTGCAATCGGAACTGATTTAAGCAGTGTAGAGATTGGCGGAGCAAAAGACAAGATACAGCTTCTAATAACACTTCCATCCCTTGACACCGATACATGTGCGGCTGAAACAAGAAGATTTAACGAAGATGTAAACAATTTGGATATTTGCGAAACAATGGTCGTATCTATGGACTTGCCATTTGCATCTGAGAGATTTTGTACAACAAGCGGAATTGAAAACCTAACCGTTGCAAGCGACTATCTAGATAAAAGCGTTAGCAAAGCATACGGTGTTTTAATGGATGACAACAAGCTAAAAGGGCTAAGTGCCAGAGCTGTTTTTGTGATTGACAGAAGCGGAACTATAGTTTACAAAGAGATTGTAAAAGAGGTTACGGCAGAACCTAACTATGAAGCGGCACTTGAAGCTATAAAAGAGGCTAGATAACGAGCAGATCTCAAATTTACTTTGGGATCTATGCTACACTGAAATTAAATACTATTTTTGCATTTGCTATGCGTTCATAAAGCAAGATTTTCTTTTTATACGGCATCCACTTTACCAAAAAAGTAGCCAATGCCTCCCACAAAGAGACCCATGCGGCAACAGTCAAACCCTCTGCTATGACACCTAAAATGATACTTTTCTCCATCCACTCACTCTGATTTATAAATACGGAAGTTGCGGCTATCAATGCTCCGATAAAAAATAAAGTTGATGATTTTTTACGCATATCTTTCATATTTCTATGCTCATGTTCTTGCAGGTATGAAAAAAATTTATTTATGCTGTTTGTAACTCGTGATATTGAATCATTATCCTCTTTTGACTCAAAATTAAACCTAATTATAAAATCCTCTCCCTCAATCTCCGTTACACTCTCAATCATATACTCTGCCAGATCTTGATTTAAATCTTTTTTTAAAAAATGTGATTTTTTATCAAAATTGCTATAAAGATCTTCCGGAGTTTTTGTAGAGATATCAATTATTATCTCACCTTTATCACTTCGTTCATACCGCTCTAAAATCTCTTTTTTCATTAGCCACCAAAATAAAATTTTTATTATCCTAGCACTAAAAAAACAATAACGCCTATATTTAAAAAATTATTTCTCTATTTATAGTAACAACATAAATCCGATTTGGTTAAATGCAATACATAAATATCAAGGAGGATATGATGAGGGTGGACGGATACAATATTTTTATGGGTGCAGAGCATTTTAGTTATAAAAGTGCAACTATGCAGGTTTCAAATAGAAGCAGTTCGGAAGAAAATTTTAAAAGTGATGAATCTTCAAAAACTCCTATGATTAGTGATTTTAGCTTGATAAGAGATAAAAATGAGGATTTAGTTATAAAAGATTTAAGTGCGTCTCTGCTAAAGAGCATTAGCGAAAAAACAAAAGGCAGAGACAGTTTTGAACTTAGTGCAACATACGTAGAAGCAGAGGCACTAAATTTTAGTACAACAGCTTATGTAAAGAGCGGTGATAGAGAGATTGCGTTTGAGCTTAATGTCTCACTCTCAAGAAGTTTTGTACAGCAAATAAACATAAGCATGGGTGATGTAAAAGCTTTTCAAGATCCGCTTATTCTAGATTTTAGCGGTTCATTTGCATCGCTAAGTTCAAAAACTTTTGCTTTTGATATAGACAGCGACGGAAAAGAAGATCAGATATCCATGCTTAAGGAAGGAAGCGGCTTTTTGGCACTTGACAAAAATTCAAATAGCGTTATTGACAACGGAAGTGAACTATTCGGCGCAAAAAGCGGCAACGGTTTTGGTGAGCTTAGAGCCTATGATGACGACAAAAATGGCTGGATTAACGAAAATGACAAGATTTTCAATAAACTTAGAATCTGGAAAAAAAGCCAAAATAATGATGAGCTTATAGCCCTCGGTCAGGCAGGAATCGGAGCAATATTTTTAGGAGATATTTCAACTCCGTTTGAACTCAAAACTCTCTCCAACGAACAACTCGGAGCTATGAGAAAAAGCAGCTTTTTTCTATTTGAAAATGGGCAAGCGGGTGTTATTTCTCAAATAGATTTGGCGGTTTCCAAAGAGAGCGAAAATGAAAATAGGTTGCTCTTATCCGCCAAAGAGAGCATAAAAAAACTCCAAGGCATTCACTCTTATAAAACTGAAGCCAAAGACAGCGGTGATTCTATGGATAAAGCACTTGAAAAACTGCAAAAAATATTAGAATCTCTTGAGACAAAACTCTCTAGTGCAAAAGACGAGGAGAAGCCCTCTTTACAGGCACAAATAGGCGCTATATATTCACAAATGATGTCGCTTGTCTCTAAATATTAAGACTCAGGCGATAAGTTTTTAAGCTGTAAACATTAGTTTTGCAAGCACAACTATGAAAAATCCCAAAACTAAAACAAGTTTATGGAAGTGCTCCTGCATAAATGGATGTTTTGGCTTTTTCGTTAACTTCGTATAGAGGTTGTAAAGCACTCCAAGAACTATTATCAGAGCCAAAATTATTTTTATAACAAGCAGTTTTTGTAGAGTTGTTTCAAAAAGACCAGCATCTGAGTTGATGTACTTTGACATCATCATGCCGCCTGTTAAAACAATAACCAAAAGCGAGAGAGGAAAAATTTTAAAACTTTTTGCTCCTAAAGTTTGATTGATTTTTTGGTCTGTATCTTTGCCAAACTTATCTTTAAGTGCCGATATCATTACCGTATCCGTAAAAACATAACCTAAAAATATGATTGCCAGAAGCAAGTGTATAATATTTGCGTATGGATAGATTGCTTCCATTGTAACTCCTAAATTAAATTTGCGCCATTATATCAAATGTGTCAGTTAAACAACTTGCACATTGACTCAAACGTATCGTCTAAAGATGCTTGAATCACTAAAATTTCATTTGTATGCGGATGCCTTATCTGAAGTTCACTTGCATGCAGAAGCATTCTGTGACAATCAAACTGCTCTCTTATAAAAATATTGTGCTCGCCTCTTCCGTACTTTGTATCTCCCAAAATATGGTGAGATATATGTTTCATATGACGACGGAGCTGATGTTTTCGCCCAGTCATAGGATGAAGTTTTACAAGCGAGTAACGGGTTTTATCGTATTTTCCTACTGCAAAATCAAGTTCAACCGTCGCTAATCTCTCATACTCCGTAGTAGCTTCTTGCGCCTCTATTGGTACGGAACTATCTTTGTCTGCGATTTTATCAAGCTTAACGGTGAGAGCATGTTCTATTATGCCACGCTCTTGTATATAACCGCGGACAATCGCAATATAGCTTTTTTTGCTCTCTCTTGACATGAACTGTTCACCTAAAAGAGAAGCACTCTCTTTATCAAGCGCAAAGAGCAAAACTCCGGAAGTCGGCTTGTCTAGGCGATGAACCGGATAAACAAACTGCCCTATCTGGTCACGAAGAATCTGAACTGCAAACTCTGTTTCATATCTGTCAATTGGCGAACGATGAACTAAAAGTCCGCTAGGCTTATTTATGGCTACTAAAAACTCATCTCTGTATAAAATTTCTAACAATGTCTACTAATCACGCTTTGTTGTTTTTCTTTTTTTACTTGTCACAGCTTTTTTTACAGATGGAGTTTTTTTAGCGGCATCAGGTTTTTTATAGCTTTTTTTAGCTCTTTTTACCTCTACTTTTTTATGTTCGCTCTTTAGCTTTAACTCTTCTTGATCTTTTCTACGTATAGTAGGATCTGGTTCAAACCCCTCAACGACCTCTTGTGGAATCTTAATCCCTATAAGTCTCTCTACATCTTTTATATCATACTTTTCATAAATATCAATCAAGCTTATCGCCATTCCATCTCGCCCTGCACGACCTGTTCGCCCTACTCTATGAACATAATCTTCCGGAATTGATGGAAGTTCGTAGTTGATAACAAACGGCAACTCTTCTATATCCAAACCTCTTGAAGCAATATCTGTCGCAATAAGAACTTTAGTTTTTCCCTCTTTAAACTCATTAAGCGTCTTAAGCCTGTTTGCCTGAGTTTTATCTCCATGGATAATTCCGCACTTAAGACCATCTTTTTTAAGTTCTAGCACCAACTCGTCAGCACTTGCTTTTGTTCTTGTAAAAACTAAAACTTGTCTAAAATTTCTTGAGCCGATTATATATGCCAAAAGCGCCGCTTTTTTATCGGTATCTACCAAATAAACGACTTGATTTATGGTATCCACGGTCGAGTTCTTTTTAGATGTCTCTACAAATTCCGGTTTTGTAAGAATAAGTTTTGAGAGTTTTCTAACCTTGTCGCTGTATGTTGCAGAGAAAAGAAGCGTTTGGTGTCTTTTTGGCAAAAGAGGATGGATTTTTCTTATCTCTTTCATAAAGCCCATATCTAACATTCTATCAGCTTCATCAAGCACAAAAATCTCTACATGTGAAAGGTTTAAGCCCTTTTCAACATGTTCCATTATTCTGCCCGGAGTTGCTATAATTATATCCACACCCTCTTTTAAAATCTTCTGCTGCGTATCGAGATCTTTTCCGCCTACAAAAACAGCTATGTTTAAGCTCATGTTTTTTGCATAGCTTTGTATATCTTCATATATTTGGATGGAAAGTTCGCGAGTAGGAGATATGATAACGCCTCTTACTACTCTTGCTTCGGGCGTTACATTTCTAAGACGCTGAAGCATAGGAATTCCAAATGCTGCAGTTTTCCCCGTTCCTGTTTGAGCAGTTGCAAAAACATCACTCTTCGCCAAAACGAGCGGAATAGCTCTTGTTTGGATAGTCGTAGGTTTTTCATATCCTAACTCTTTTATAGCGCTAAGAATGGGTTTAATAACCCCTAATTTTTCAAATGACATTTATTTACACCTACTTTATTTTTATTTTTCTACTGAATTTCGGCGTTCATGACGTTTTAGGACAAGATTTTTTTCAAACTTATTCAAATTATAAAACAGCGTGCCGACAACCACAACAATAAGCGGTATCGCAAAATACCAATGAGCTTTAATCCACTTAATAACTTCTAAAAGTTCATCTCCATAGAAATAGGCAGGAATAATCGTAATCGAAGCCCATGCAATAGCACTCACAAAGTTAATTATTGCAAATTGGCGGCTTGAATATTTTGTAATTCCTATCGCCATAGGAATTACGGTACGCATCCCATACATGTAACGTTGAGCAAAAATTATAGGCCAGCCGTACTTTTTTAACAACAAGTGAGCCAGCGCAAACTTTGTTCGCTGAGAACGAATCTTATTGTGAATATATCTTTTGTTAAATCGCCCGATATAAAAATATATCTGATCCCCGACAAATCCCCCAAATCCACCTACAACAATGGCAAATGGCAAAAACATATCCCCAGTATGAGCCATAATACCAGCCATAATAAGCCCTAGTTCACCCTCTAAAATACTCCAAGCAAAAAGAACAATATAGCCATACTCTTTTAGCCAATCAATAAATAACTGTTCCACAAAAACCTTTAATTAACCAATATTCAAAATATAAAATAACTTTTAAATATGGTACTAATCTATATTATTTAAGGCTCTCATTATAGTAAAAAATATGTTAATTTCAGGTTATACAGAATTTGAATTATCCCCCAATTTCGCAGAGATTTATTTTGATATAATTCACAAACTAATATAAGATAAGAACAGCCTATGATAAGAAAAACTTTTAAAAGTATAAACGCAAGTGAAAAACTAAAAGCTTTTACTCAAAAATATAATATTCCTACAGAATATCTCTCTGCAAGTAGAAAAATGGTCTCAAAAGGAGTGTTTATAGGTCTCTTTATAGCTTTTATTCCTATGCCGATGCAGATGCTTGCCGTTGTTTCTATCATGCCCTTTACAAAATTCAATGTTCCGATTGCTCTTTCAATGTGCTGGCTTAGCAACCCTTTTACAATGCCTGCTATGTACTATATGGAGTATTTAACGGGAAGTTTTATTTTAGGAATTGAAGTTTCTAACGTAGAGATGACTTTGGAGTGGTTTAGCAAAAATATAGGAAATATCTTTATTCCGCTTTATGTAGGAACTGCTTTTTACTCCGTATTTGGCTCAACATTGGCTTACTATATCATAAATCTTCTCTGGAGAAATTCCGTTATAAAAGATCAAGAACTGCGTAAAGGCAGTAACTGCAAAAACAAAAACTGAGATTACGAACTTTTTGCAGTTTTTCCTTTAAAGTAGAACCATGCAACGATTCCGACTAAACTCATAGCCAAACTCATTGCCTGACCTTGAGTTACATAGTTACAACAGATATACCCTATCTGAACATCCGGTGCTCGCCAAATCTCTGCAATTGCACGAAAGAGTCCATAGCTGATGCCGTAAACTAAAATCAACTCTCCGCTGAATTTCTGATATTTTTTATAGATATAAACAACGATAAATACCCCAAAACCCTCTAAAACAGCCTCATAAAGCTGTGAGGGATGACGAAGTACGCCCTCGACCAAGATTCCCCAAGGCACATCAGTCTCTCTGCCGATGAGCTCTTGATTTAAAAAATTTCCTATACGTCCAAAAACGAATGCCAATGGCACGCTGATGGCAACAAGATCCATTATTTTGCCAAACTCAATCTTATATTTTTTAGAGTACATGTAGGTGCTTATCAAGAAGCCTAACACCGCACCGTGATAGCTCATACCCCTTATCCCTACAAACTCACCATTTACAAAAGGGTTAAAGATCTGCCATGGATGAGAAAGATAATAGAGTGTTTGAGTGTCGTAAAATAGTATGTAGCCAAGTCTTGCTCCGAGAATAACGCCTATCTCAACATAGATAAAATAGGCATCTATCTCTTTGCCTTTGAAATCTAAATTATCTTTTTTGATAAAATATTTTCCGATATAAAGAGCAGTCAAAAGTGCCAAAACATACATAATCCCATACCAGTGAATAGGTATAAAGATAGTAAAAGCTACGGGATTAAATGTTTCGTATATATTGTTCCATGCAGACATCAATTTCTAAGTGCCTCGGCAATTAGCTCTATAGGATTTTTAAAAACTTGCGTAGCGCCCACATAATTCATAGAAGCGTTTATCTGCATTCTGCATGCACTGCACTCGGCACTTACGATATCTGCGTTTGTTTTTTTAATCATATCCGCTTTTGGAATACCGGCAGCTTTCGCAAAATGGTACTTTTCGCTCTGCATCGTTACACCGCCAAATCCGCAACAGCTGTTCGGGTCACTCATCTCAACGATAGCGTAATTTTTGCTTATAAGATTTCTCGGTTCCATGTGGATTCCCTGCATCTTTTTTGCATGACATGGGTCATGATATGTGACTATTTTCGTATCTTTTTTCTTTGAAGCCAAGAGCTGCTCAAGCTGAGTGTGATGCTGTAGCCACTCGGTAGCCATAAAGATTTTGCTTCTTAGCGCAACCGCTCTTGCCTTCCACTCTGGCTGGTCATGGAAGTAATGCTCATAATCTATCTTTAACATTGCACTACATGTAGCTTCTGGAACAATGATAGCCTCAACATCTTTGCTAAAACTCTCAAAATACTCTATGTTAAACTTTGCATTGTAGTCAACCGTATCAAAATCTCCCGTAAAGTAAGCAGGCGCGGAGCAGCACTTTTGGTCTTTTGCCAAAAATGCGTCGATGCCCAAATGCTCCAATATCTCTAAAAGCGAGTTTCCGACATTTACATAGTTGTAATTACCCAAACAGCCGATAAAAATAGCGACTTTTCTTTTGCCGCCGTTGCTTATATTTTCTGGATGTGAATTTAAAAATGATGTTTTTCTAAGGCTAGGCAGCAACCTGTCCGCTCTTAACATCGGCAAATTAAAACGAGAACTCATAGAGTCGATGTCTGCTTGGATTTTAAATCCGCATGTCTGAAATACCCAGCCGAGTTTAAACGCTATATCGTTAAGCCAGCGGTGGCGAAGAAGCAAAAAGAAAGCTTTTTTGTACCATGCAATACCGAATTTCTTGCCTATGTCGGAGCGAACTTGCTCTATAACCATATCTGTCGGAAGAGATCTCGGACAAGCCTCAACACAAGCCGTACATAAAAAACAGCTCTCAAAGATGGCTTTTGCATTTAAGTCTAATTCCAAATTGCCTCTCTGGTACGCCCCCAAAAGATCTAAAAAACCACGCGGAGAGGTAACTTCATCTGCATTTACATTGTGAATGGTGCAAACTGGGATACATTTTCCGCACTTTATGCACTCATCAGTAGTGGCACCGAAGTTGAAAATTTCTTGTGCTGTTTTACTCATCATCAAACCGTTTTAGAGAATGTTTTAGAGTTTGCGGCATGTTTTTTCATATATGCATCAAAAGGCATCGCAATATTTCTAATGAGCAGAGTTCCTGTTTGGCTGCACTCTATAAAATCATCGTTCATGCTTAAGAGTTCATCATCTTCAAACGGTTTTAAAGCAACAATGGCATCTGCAAAATATGTTTTAAAATCAATATTAAAGAGTTTTTCAAATCTCTTAATATCAAGTTTGAAGTTACTCATAAGCTCCATGATTACAAATTGTCTGATTTGGTCATCCTCGCTTAAGACGATGCCTCTTTCAAACGGAAGCTTTCCTGCATCGATTGCATCTTCATACTCTCTCATATCTTTCGTATTTTGCGCATAGTAATCAACTCCCTCACCTATAGAAGTAAGCCCTACACCCACTAAATCAGCTCCGCCCTTAGTCGTATAGCCTTGAAAATTTCTATGAAGTTCACCTTTTTCTATCGCCTTGAAAAGCTCATCCTCCGGTTTTGCAAAGTGATCCATTCCTATCATTTTATAGCCGTTTGAAGTTAAAAAGTGAATCGTATGTTGCATAATGCGAAGCTTCTCTTGGGGAAGAGGAAGCGTAGTCTCATCGATTTTACGCATAGTCTTTTTCATCCAAGGCACATGAGCGTAGTTAAAAACTGCAAATCTGTCGGGATTAAGAGTAAGCGAGAGTTCAAGCGTCTCTTTAAACGTCTCTAGTGTCTGGTAAGGCAGCCCGTAAATAAGGTCGACATTTACAGAGTGCATGTTATATTTTCTAGCCAAATCCATCGCATATTTTGTGATAGCGTAAGGCTGAATTCTATGAACCGCAGTTTGAACTTTTTCGTTAAAATCCTGCAGACCGAAACTCACACGGTTAAAACCGTTTTGGCTAAGCACACGCATCTGCTCTTCATCAATATGACGAGGATCTATCTCGCAGCTTATCTCAGCATCTTTTACAAAGTTTGGAAAAAAAGACTTTATCTCTTTTATAACTTCCTCTAACTGAAGGGCATTGAAAAAAGTGGGAGTTCCGCCGCCAAAGTGCATCTGAATCACTTTTCTGTTGCAATCTACATGTGAAGATAGAATCTTCAGCTCTCTTTTTAGATACTCCAAATAACGAATCATCTTATCCTCTTTAGATGTAAAGACGACATTACAGCCACAGAAATAACATGCATTTTTACAAAAAGGAAGATGAAAATAGAGGCTCAAAGGACGAGTTGAGTCCTGCTGTTCTAGCTTTTGTATGTAGGTTTCATACCCAAATGAGTCACTAAATTCTAATGCAGTAGGATAACTTGTATAACGAGGTCCCGGTTTTGAGTACTTTGTAAATTTTGTAAAATCTAGCATAATGTATAATCCGTTGTTTATTTTATAGTTAAAGCGATTATCTCTAAAAAGTGTTGAAAATCTAATTAATCTAATTTTTAAAATGTCCCGCTAATCTTTGATAGATCTCAGAACTCTCTAAAAGTTCACTATGCTTGCCGCTTGCCGTAATCTTGCCCTTTTGCATAACCAAAATCTTATCCGCATGCTCAATTGTGCTAAGTCTGTGAGCAATAGTAATGGTAATTTTATCTTTTGTATACTCATCAAGCGCAGCTTGAATCCTCTTTTCACTCTCATTATCCAGTGCCGATGTCGCCTCATCAAAAAGTATCAAAGAGGCATGCTTATAGATAGCTCTGGCAATTGCGATACGCTGTCTCTGTCCGCCTGAGAGGTTTGAGCCAAACTCCTCCATTTTGGTATGGATTCCATCTTCAAGAGACTCTACAAAACTCATCGCATCCGCTAAAAGGAGTGCTTCTTTTACCCTTTCTTCATCTATTTCCTGAGCGTATGCAACGTTTGCCGCCAAAGTATCTTGAAAAATATAGATTCTTTGCGTCACTAAAGAGATATGATGCTTTAGGGAGTCTTGCGTAAACTCTTTTATATTTGTGCCGTTTATGAGTATCTCGCCCTCATTGGGGTCATAAAAACGAAGAAGCATATTTATAAATGTGCTTTTCCCGCCTCCGCTATCTCCGACAAGTGCTATCTTTTGTCCCTGTTTTATCTCAATATTGATATTATCGAGCGCATAAGAATCATCATACTTCAGCTTTACGTTTTTAAACTCTATATGCCTAATCTCATCTTCTAAAACTTTAGTGCCGTCTATAATTTTGTTCTCTACATCTAGCATTTCAAAAACTCTCTCACTGGCAGAGACGGCATCTTGGATTTTAGAGTAGATTGTTCCTATGCGGCGAATCGGCTGGAAAACAAGCCCGACTGCGGTTATAAATGCCGTAAACTCTCCGACACTCATATTGCCGTTATAAACTTCCCGTCCACCCACAAAAATAACCGCTGCAAGCCCGATAGCTCCGACAATCTCCATCATGGGCGATACAATATCTCCTACATAAACAGACTTCATGTTTATCTTGAAAAACTGCCAGTTTTGAGCACTAAAACGCTCCATCTCAAACTTCTGCGTAGCATTTGCTTTTATGATTTCGCTGTTGTTAAAGACTTCACTAAGCCTGCTCACCACATCTGCATTTTTTTCTTGAGAGCGGCGTGAATATTTTTTAAGTTTTTTGCCTATAGTTAAAATAGGATAGACAGCCAATGGGAAGACGATAAGAGAGTAAAAAGCGAGCACCGGATTTAGGTACACCACATAACCCAAAAGTGCGATGACGGTTAAGCTTTCGCGAAAAAGCTCAGGTAGCATGTTTGAGACGAAATATCTAATCCTGTCTATATCATTTGTAACCCTTGAGATAAGCTCACCGCTGCGATTGAGATACAAAAATGTCATGTCAAGGTTTATAATCTTCTCAAGCAACATTTCACGAAATCTACTCATAATATGCTGACCGATATAGTTCATAAAAACCGACTGCAAATATCTTCCGATAGACTTAAAAAAGTATATGCCGATAAGTCCTAGAGGAATGTAATAGAGCATCTCCTCTTTTTTTTCTATAAACATCTCATCCATTAAAGGTTTCATGATGTGAGCTGTTGCAGTGGTCGCACTCACCGTTAAGACAATACCTATAAAAACAAGCAGATACTCTAGCTTATACTCTTTTATGTACGGCATGTAGCGTTTTAAAATTTTTTTCAATGACTATTCCAAGACTCTTATTTAGTCTGAATTTTATCTAAAAAATAAAAATATTTCATTGTTGGCTGATTTTCATCATTTTTTTTGTAAAATCTCTTTATGAAAATATGTATAGTAAAACTCTCGGCGATGGGAGATATCATTCATGCTATGGTGGCATTGCAGTTTATAAAAAAAGAGCTTCCGCATGCCGTGGTTGACTGGGTTGTGGAGAGCGCATTTGCCGATGTTTTGAAAAACAATCCTCATGTAGATAATATACTGCCGATAAATCTCAAATCTATAAAAAAGAAAAAGAGCGAGATTTTCAGCCAATACAAAATTTTAAAGAGCTACTCAAAAAACGGTTACGACATCGTCATAGATGCTCAGGGGCTTCTAAAATCCGCAATTGTTTCAAGAATTATCGGTGCAAAAGTAATTGCGGGCTTTGACAAAAGTTCAATTCGAGAAGGAATCGCTTCACTCTTTTATAACAAAAAAATCCACATCGCTTATGACGCAAACACGATTGATAGAAATGCAACCGTCATCTGTGAGCCTCTGGGTATAGAAGCAACAAGCAAAAAGATTTTGGACAAAGAGAGTTTTTTATTCTCATCTTCACCCGTAGAAAATTTACCCAAAATCTTCAACCTCTTTGTTATCGGCTCTACATGGGAGAGCAGAAACTATCCAAAAGAGAAGTTTGTTGAGATTGCCGAAGCATTAAAAATAGAAACATTTGTAGTTTGGGGAAGCGAGGAAGAGCATCAAAAAGCACTCTGGATGCAAGAGAAGTCAAAGTATCTTCATGTGCTACCTCGCGGCTCACTAGATGAGCTAAAATATGTTATCTCCAAATGCTCTTTGCTTATAGGAAATGACACCGGACCGACTCACATGGCATGGGGACTAAATGTACCGTCAATCACCATTTTCGGTCCTACTCCGATAAACCGAGTCTATGCAACGCCGATAAACAGGATTATAAAATCCAAAAGTACGGTAAATCACTATAAACTCGACAAAAATGACTTCTCAATATGTGAGATAGAATCAGACGAAATCGTAAAAACAGCTAAGGAAATTTATGAACAACAAACCAAAATATCATCTCTTTAAAAATACGCAATATGCACTTGATGGATTTTTGCATGCCTTTAAAACAGAAAACTCTTTTAGGCTAGAACTGCTGCTCGCTCTTTTCATTATTCCTGCTATTTTTTTACTTGATTTCGAGCTGTGGCAAAAAAGCGTTCTATTTTGCACGGCTTTTTTAGTCCTTATCGTAGAGCTTTTAAATAGCGCGATTGAAAACGTCGTAGATCTGGTCACTACAGAGATTCACCCTTTGGCAAAAAATGCAAAAGACATCGGCGCGACTGCCGTTATGTTTAGCATAACGCTTCATGTTCTCTGCTGGGTGCTATTTTTGTTCTAACGATTCTGTTTAAGTAAAATTTCTATAAAATTCAACTTTACCAAAGGCAATATTTAACAAATGAATATATTAGTATTAACCTCATCTTCCGACTCATTTAACAGCATAAGACCGGAGCTGGAGATTTTTATCTCTCTGGCAAAAGCAGGACATAAAATAACTCTGATGACTCAAAAAGAGAGTGCATACTCTGCTAGATTTAAAGAGTTTGGCATAGATGTAATTGAGGCTGAGTACAGAAAAAAGATAAGCTTTAAAACCATTTTTGACATAAGAAGAGTAATCAAAGAGAAATATATATCTATAGTTTATGCGACAAACTCAAAAGCTATCTCAAATGCAATCTTTGCGACTCTCTTTAGTGATGTAAAACTTGTCGTTTACCGCGGAACTACAGGCGGACTCTACAGACACGATTTAGGTTCATACCTAAATGCACTCAACCCGAGAGTAGACGGTGTCGTCTGTGTCTCTAAAGCGGTAGAAAATCATGTGAAAAAACAGATTTTTTGTAAATCAAAAAAGGTAGTTACAATCTACAAAGGACATGATGTTTTATGGTACGATGAAAAACCGTCCAATCTTGAAGATTTCGGTACAAGCGAAAATAATTTCAATGTCGCTTTTGTCGCAAATGTCAGAGAGCATAAAGGCTTGATTTATGTCGTAAAAGCGGCACATGAACTCGCAGATATCAAAAATTTACACATACTTCTTATTGGAAAGGACATATCGCAAGAACCTTACCTCTCAGAAATAGAAAATAGCGGTATGAAAGAGCGGATTCATGTCACGGGATACCGCAGCGACGTACCTCAGATAATAGCCGCATGCGACGTTCTCGTTCATGCTTCCACCCGTAAAGAGGGATTGCCTCGCGTTATACTTGAATCCCTTGCAAGCGGCACTCCGGTTATTGCCTCGGCGAATGAAAGTTCTCTTGAGATTATAGAAGACGGTGTTAACGGATTTATCGTTCCCATAAAAGATGCTAAAGCCATAGCCCAAAAAATAAGAGTTTTATGTAGCTCCGCTGAAATATTAAAAAATGTAACGGATCATGCAAAAGATGTGATAAACTCTAAATTTTCTCACAATGAGACTGCAAAAAAATATATCCAATATTTTGAATCGCTTTTATAAAAAATAAGATGGCTGATATCAAAAAAACAACTCTTGAGGATTCCATAAACTACCTCTTCATTTTATATGCCTTTTTAGTGCCTATTTCAAGAGCAGGGTTATCCTTTTTAACGGCAATTTTATTTCTTTTATGGCTCTTTAGTGATAATTTTAAAAAGAGAGTTGATTTTTTAAAATCCGATAAAACCGTAATTTATCTCGTTGCTTTTATCGCTCTTAGCATCCTTTCTCTTCTTTGGTCAGATAATGTTAGCAGCGGAATAGAGTACATAAGAAGATATTGGTACTTTCTAGTTCTGTTTGTAATTGCATCAACTATACAAAAAAAATTTATAGAGTATGCGGTATCGGCATTTTTAGCGGGTATGCTTTTAAGTGAGATTATCTCCTACGGTGTGTTTTTCGAACTCTGGAGCTTCAAGCGTGCGACAGTAGAATTTCCAAATCCTTTTATGAATCATATTCAATACTCTATGCTTTTGGCATTTACTTCTCTTCTTCTTTTAAATAAAATTTTTTATGATCAAAATATAAAATTAAAAGTGCTCTACTCTCTATTTTTTTTGACAACAACTGCAAACCTTTTTTTAAATTCGGGAAGAACAGGTCAAGTGGCATTTGCGCTCTCCATATTTGTTGTCGGATTTTTAAATATTAAAAATAAAATTATGGCTTTTTTTGCTATTTCTACTTTAGTTATATCTATTTTTTATGCGGCATATCAGATTAGCCCTAACTTTAAAGAAAGAGTCCACATCGGTATGTCGGATATCAATAAAATTATTGACAATAAAGATTATTGTGCATCCATCGGACTTAGAGTAGGTGCTTGGATTGTTGGTGGCGAGATATTTTTAGACAATCCGATTTTGGGAATCGGCTCTAACGGAGAGATGGATGTTCTTAAAGAGTATATTTCTAAAAATCATCAAGAGATGGAGTGTGTCAAGGAGATGCCTAGTTATCATAATTTTTACATTCAAACTGCAGTTCATCTCGGAATTATTGGACTTTTTTTCTATATAATGATATTTTACAACCTCTTAAGAATTAACATTCGTGATAAGTTCTATTTTAACTTAACCGCTCTTTTTGTAACCGTTTACTCTGTTTCAAGTTTGGTAGAAAATATGTTTCATGCGCAGTTTCCAATTGCATTCTTTGCACTCTTTGGCGGAATTTTTATAGCACAAAATAGGATAGAAAATGAAATTTGAATCAACCAACAGCAGATACGAAGCACTTCTGAAAAATATACAAAATTACTTTGACAATACAGAAGAGTCAATTCATAAGGCAAGAAACGAGATAAAAATCATCCGTTTTGAAAATGAGGATTTTGCGGTTAAATCATTTAAAATCCCAAACCTTATTAATAAAATTGTATATACTTTTTTTAAGCCCTCAAAAGCAAAGAAGTCGTATGAAAACAGCGTAAAAATAAGCGATTTTGTGCCAAAACCGATAGGCTATATTGAGTTTGAGAGATTTGGACTCATCGGTGAAAGCTATTTTATAAGTGAAAATTTTAATTATGATTTTACTATACGAGAGCCTCTTCTAGATAAGGATTTTCTACAAAAAGAAGCTGTTTTTAAAGCTTTTGCAGAATTTACTTTTAAGCTACATGAAGAAGATATTTTTCATCTTGACTACTCTCCGGGAAATATTTTAATAAAAAAAGAGCACAAGAGCTATATTTTTAAAATCGTAGATATAAACAGAATGGAGTTTAGACCTCTTTCTTTAAATGAGAGGCTGAGAAATTTCTCTAAGCTTTGGGCGAAGGATGATGATTTAAAGTTTATTATCAAAGAGTATTGTAAGCTTATGAACTGTGATGAAGAGAGCTCTATTATGATTGCATTAAAATATTCTCAGTCTCATAAAGATAAAAAAAATGCAAAAAAAAGATTAAAAGGAAAAAAAGTTGTCGATTAAAAACATCTCATGTGTCATCATCGTAAAAGATGGCGCTTCAACCATAAAGGAGACGCTTGAATCGTTAAAATCATTTCAAGATGTTGTTTTGTACGATAACGGCTCATCTGATGGGACTCTTGAAATTGCAAAGAACTATCCAAACGTGAACTTGGTTCAAGGAGAATTTTCCGGTTTTGGTCCTACAAAAAACCAAGCTGCCGCTTTTGCAAAAAGCAGTTGGATTTTATCGTTAGATGCCGATGAGATATTGCCGCCGAGTTTGGTTGGAGAGTTAAAAATGCTCAAACTTGATAATGAAAAAGAAGTGTTTATACTAAAAAGAGATAACTACTTTTTGGGCAAAGAGATTAAATACAGCGGCTGGGGCAGAGACTATCTGACAAGAATTTATCATAAAAACTACCACAATTTCAATCAAAACATGGTACATGAGTTTGTAGAGCTAAAAAATGATACAAAAAAAACAGAGCTAAAAAACAGTTTCAAGCATAATGCGGTACAAGATATAAATCAATTTTTACAAAAAATAATCAAATATTCGGATCTCGCATCTAAAGATAAAGAAACATGCTGCTTTTTAGTCGTGCTGCTAAGGGCAAAGTGGGCATTTATTAAAACATATTTTCTACAACTTGGTTTTTTAGACGGCTGGAGAGGATTTGTTATAGCAATGTTTAATTTCAACGGCAAATTTTTCAGATATTTAAAAAGATATATCAACTCTAGGACTAAATAGCTCTTTTAAATACTGCAGGTATCCCTGCATATATGCCCGATTGTTCCAACCTTTTATTCACAAGACTCATCGCACCTACAACTGTATTTTTAGGTATATAAGAACCTTTTAAAATATTTACGTCATTTGCAATCCAACACTCATCTTCAATGACTATTGAAGAGGTGATATACTCATCTTTATATATTTTTCCGGCAAGCAACTTATGATCATTATCATATATTTTAACAGATTCACCAAATAAACAATTCTTGCCGATAGTTATCTCTTCTCTGCAGATTATGGAGCAGTTTCTATTAAAAAAGCAGCCATCATCAATAGTTAATTGAGCATTCTTTCTTACACCTATAATAGTGCCTGATTTTAATGTTATATTCCCTCTAATTGTCAATTTTGCGTTTTTTGCAATTTCTATTTTAAAAAAACCGCTGGATGAGATTTTTCCATTGAATACAAAACTGCTCCCTTTTGTAATTTTTAATGACAATATATATAAAAATTGATATATTTTATAAAAAATCCCAACCATCCATCACTCCACATTTGCGTAATTTCATTATGATTTTAGCATAAATAAGTTAGACTAAGCAGATTTATTGGAAGCGGAGAGTTATAATTTGATTACACATGTAAACTTTGCAAAAGGCTTTCGTGGCGGCGAGAGACAGACGCAGCTTCTCATAGAACAGCTATCTCTATTAGGCTATAAACAAAAACTCATTGTTAGAAAAAACTCGGAACTTACAAAGAGGTGTAATAATTTAAAAAACTTAGAGATTATAGAGATATCCAAGCCCTATATTTTACACATAAACAAAATAAAAGACAGCTCCATCATCCATGCACATGAAACAAAAGCACTCCAGTTTGCTTATTTTGCGAATTTGTTAAAAAAAACTCCATATATAGTTACAAGAAGAGTTGACAACGCTCTGAAAACAAATTTTTTAAATAGACTCATGTACACAAATGCAAAGTTATCGGTTGCCCTCTCTAAAGCAATTGAAAAAGAGATTTTAAGAGTAGCTCCAAAAGCAAAAACCAACATTATTCCAAGTGCTTTTAGCGACATTGAGGTTAATGAGAAGATAGCACATGAGATAAAAAAAAGGTTCGATAAAAAATTTCTTATAGGTCATGTGGGTGCGCTCGATGACAGACATAAGGGACAATCTATCATCATCGACATAGCAAAAAAAATAGAGACTTCACATCCAAAGATTCACTTTTTGCTAGTTGGCGGCGGATGCGATGAAGAGCGTTTCAAAGAGATGGCAAAAGGGCTGACAAACATCACCTTTGAGGGTTTTGTAAACAATGTAAACGACTATATAAGATGCTTTGACATGTTTGTTTTTCCATCAAGAAATGAGGGCTTAGGCTCTACTCTTCTTGATGTTATGAAAATCGGCATACCCATCATCGCAAGCCGTGTAGGAGGAATTGTTGATATTATCAAAGATGATGAGAACGGACTGCTTTTTGATATAAACAATCCAGATGAACTTGAAAAACTTATTTTAGCACTTTATGAAGACCATGAAAAAGCAGAGTTTTTAGTTTCAAACGCTCTCAAATCGGTTGAAAAATATTCAGCCGAAAATATGGCTGAAGCATATATAAAACTTTATGAACAAAAAGCCGACTAATATCTATCAGTCCCTCCGCACTCTCATAAATGAAGCAAACTTAGGTTTGCCTCCTTTCGTAAAACCATAATATTTAAAAGTAACTATTTCGCCGATTTTAGGTGGATTTTTTCTTATTTCATCACTAAAACCGCTTCCAATAAAAAATTCTACTCCATCTTTGAGTCTTACATGTAAGCTTCCCATCACTCCCTTGTACTTATTGTTCCCCTCTTTGTAGCCTATCACTCGCGCTTCCATATCTTGCGCTTTTTTGACTTTAAGTAAAGAGTCGCTTCTTCCATCAAAATACCCTTTCGAGCCATCCTTTAGCATTGCACCCTCTCCACCGTTTTTTATAATATCTTCCAAAAATAGGTTTAGCTCTTCCGGGGATTTTAGAACTTTTTGTTCTATTATTTTTACATGTAAAAGTTTGGCATCTTCTATATATTTTTGGGCTTTTTTCAATCTTTTTTCAAAATCTCCGCTCGCATTAGGAACTTCAAATACCATGTAAGATATTTCGTTCCATTTACCACTTGGAGTCTTATCCATAACAATTGATTGTATATTTTCAAAATCTCCTCTTTTACTCCAAAGCTCTCCGTCAAGCTCAAAGGGCGGAAGTTTTTGCGTAAAATATTTTGGAGCATTTATAACTTTGCCTTCTCTTGAGAGTAAGTTTTTGCCATCCCAATAAGCTCTTATACCGTCAAGTTTTTCAGAAACCGTCCATTGCGTTATATTTTGGTCTATATATATATTTGCTTTTTGAAGAGTAAGTGCATAAATTGGCGTTATAAAAAATAAAAAGATAATTACGATTTTATATAAATAGGATATCAAATTTCAATTCTTTATCAATAAATTTTTTATTTCAGAGCACATGACAAGAATCCCTCATATAAAATTACAAATATTTTATCTCAAAAAGGTTATAATCCGCCTTATGAAACAGCCATTTAACTGGGATAACAATTCCGACCAACCATATCCGTTGCAAGACAAAAATTACAAAAAAAAGATGCGAAAGAGTCAGATAGGTTCACTTTTAAAAACTTTTTTTGTCTCGCTTTTTATACTCCCTTTTTCACTTATCATGATGCCATTCGTAAAAAGGAACAGAGTTGATTCAAATTATTTTTTTTGTATCGGGGTAGATTATCAAAGAGAGAGAGAAGCTACTTTAGAGCTTCTTGACGAACTTGGCGTAGAGAGGGTTTTGGTTCGTTTTAAACTTTGGGAGATGGAAACTATTGATGAACTTAAGAGTTTTCTTCTAAAACTAAAAGGAAAAAAAGTAACTCTAAAAGTCATACAAGACAGAGAACATATAGAAGATCTGGATCTCTTTAAAAAAGATTTGGAAAATATATTTTCCACTTTGGATAAATATGTAGATATTTTTGAAATCGGCACAACCATAAACAGAACAAAATGGGGCTTTTTTAGCGTTGATGAGTACAACGGATTTTATCAAGTCGCTTATGATCTTAAAACTTCAAAATACCCTAACATCAAACTTATCGGCAGCGGCGTTATAGACTTTGAGTATCACTTCACCGCACACACACTTTTTAATCAGAAGAAATATCACTACGACGGCGTTGCTTCTCTTCTTTATGTAGATAGACGCGGTGCACCGGAAAATATGCAGATGGGTTTTTACCTGCTTGACAAGATAGCGCTTCTCTCAACCATGGTATGGCTTAGTCCAAAAAGCGCACATGAACTTCATATCACCGAGACTAACTGGCCCATAAGCGGTACGGCACCTTATGCCCCGACAAGCGAGTATGAGTGTGTAAGCGAAGAACTCTACGGTGACTATATGCTTCGATACTATCTTCTTGCCTTTGCATCACAGCAAGTTAATTCCGTATCGTGGCATCAACTCATTGCAGCCGGTTACGGGCTTGTGGACAATAGAGAGGGTTTGAGAAAAAGGGAAGCTTACGAAGTCTACAAATACATGGTTCACACTCTAAAAAATGCAGAATTTTTACGCCTAGACATAAAAAGAGGGCACTTTATCCTCCAATGTTCACTCCAAAATGATGAGCTGCTTCAAATCCACTGGTCGCTTCAACCAAAAACTATAAAAAATGAAGATATTTTTAGAACTTTCTCAAGCAGCGGCGAAAAAATAGAAGACGAGTTTTTGAACATCGGTTCATCACCGCTTTATATATTTATAAAATAGGCAAAACATGAAAATACTTATAATCTTACCAAACTGGCTGGGCGACGCTGTTATGGCAACTCCGGCAATTGAGCTTTTATGCACTTACTATCCAAGAGCGGAGCTTACTTTTGTAGGAAGCTATGCTTCCATAGAAGCGCTAAAATACCATCCAAATTGCAAAAATGCGATAGTCGATGATACAAAAAAAGCTCCAAACAGAATAAAAGCAACCTATGAACTTGCCAAAAAACTAGGCAGTTTTGACATGGCAATCTCTTTTAGAAACCAAATCCACTCTTCACTGCTTCTGAAACTAACCGGAAGTCTATTTTGCATTGCTAAAAAGTCGTGGCACTCTATGTTTTTACTCTCACATACGCCGAGCATCAAAGCAGACAAACACCTCACTAAACAGTATGCCGAACTAGCGATGATAAATACAGATGAATGGGACAAAACTACGCCGCCTCTTAAACTCTACATAGAGCCGAAAAAATTTGATAAAAGGGTGATGGGGATAAACGCCGGAGCAACATATGGAAGTGCCAAACGATGGTATCCTGAGAGATTTGCTCTTGTTGCAAAAGAGTACAGCGACAGATACGACATCATCATCTTCGGCGGCCCGAATGAAGTTGAAATGGCAGCAGAAATTGAGTCTTATCTCAAATCCTCAAATGTGAGTAACTATACAAACTTAGCAGGAAAAACAAACATAAAAGAGCTTTGCTCACTTATCGGAGGATGTTCTTTATTTATAACAAACGACAGCGGACCTATGCATGTAGCCGCTGCATATCAAGTTCCAACCGTATCCATATTTGGACCTACAAAACATACAGAAACTTCACAATGGATGAATGAAAAAAGCACTATCGTCAGACACGAGATGGAGTGTGCACCGTGCATGAGAAGAGAATGCCCTCTTGGTCATCATGAGTGCATGAAGAGCATAGAAGCTTCAGAGGTTATAGAGGCGGTGAAAGAATTAAAGGCTTAGGCATTAAAAAGAACTTATATAGACGGTATTTATTAAAATTAAATAGCAATTTTCAGATTGTTAAATCTTTCTAAAAAAGTTATAGTTATAAAAAAAATGGAGATATGCCAATGGATTTTATAACATCTGCCACTTTAAAAGAGTCTGATAATGAAGTTTTTTCTATCATTGAAAAAGAGTTAGAACGACAGACACGGCATCTTGAGATGATAGCTAGTGAGAACTTCACAAGCCCAGCCGTAATGGAAGCTATGGGGTCGGTATTTACCAATAAATACGCAGAAGGGTATCCGAACAAACGATACTATGGAGGATGTGAATTTGCAGATCAAGTAGAACAATTGGCTATTGATAGAGCATCTCAAATCTTTAACTGTAAATTTGTAAATGTTCAACCTCATTCAGGAAGCCAAGCCAATGGTGCAGTGTATGCGGCCTTGTTAAATGCAGGAGATAAAATATTAGGTATGGATTTGTCTCATGGAGGGCACCTCACTCACGGAAGTAAACCAAACTTTTCAGGACAAAACTATCAAGCATTTTATTACGGTGTAGAATTAGATGGACGAATTAACTATGATAAAGTGATGGAGATTGCTAAAATTTGTCAACCAAAAATAATCGTGTGTGGAGCTAGTGCTTATGCTCGAGAAATAGACTTTAAAAAATTTAAAGAAATAGCCGATGCAGTAGGTGCTATTTTGTTTGCAGATATTGCTCATGTTGCTGGTCTTGTTGCAGCAGGTGAACATCAAAGTCCATTTCCTTATGCCGATGTAGTTACAACCACCACTCATAAAACTCTAAGAGGTCCAAGAGGGGGAATGATTATGAGCAATAATGAAAAAATTGCTAAAAAAATTAATAGTGCAATTTTTCCAGGACTTCAAGGTGGACCATTGATACATGTTATTGCAGCAAAAGCTGTAGCCTTTAAAGAAGTACTTGACCCAAAATGGAAAGAGTATTCCAAACAAGTAAAAGCTAACTCAAAAATTCTAGCAGAAGTATTAATAAAAAGAGGATACGATATTGTATCTGGGGGTACGGATAATCACTTAGTTTTAGTATCGTTTTTAAATAAGCCCTTTAGTGGAAAGGATGCAGATATAGCATTAGGAAATGCAGGAATTACAGTCAATAAAAATATCGTGCCAGGAGACACAAGAAGTCCATTTATTACAAGTGGAATTAGAATAGGAAGTCCAGCATTAACTGCCAGGGGAATGAAGGAAAAAGAGTTTGAGATTATTTCAAACAAAATTTGTGATATATTAGATAGCATTGAAGATAAAGAACTTCACAAAAAAATTAACAAAGAGTTAGAAGAATTGGCCTCTAATTTTGTGATTTACAATCAATCTACTTATTAATAATGCTTAAATTTGGAGTATTTCAATGCCTACTACATTAAATACAACTTATAAACAAATAGAAAAGGCTATAAGATATATAGATGAGAATTTCAAAGAACATCCATCAGTTGATGAAATAGCCAAAAATATAGGTATGAGTAAATACCATTTTATAAGAGTATTTAAAGAGTATGTAGGTGTTACTCCAAAACAATTTTTGCATTGTGTAACTTTGAATTATGCAAAAGAGCATATAAAAGAATCTAAATCTATACTTGATAGTAGTTTGGATATTGGGCTATCTAGTACCAGCAGACTTCATGAACTTTTTGTAAATTTAATTGGTGTAACTCCAAAAGAGTGGAAAGAAAAAGGAAAAGATGTACAAATAACTTATGGATTTGGGCAAACTCCTTTTGGTGAAGCATTGATTGGATTTACAGACAAAGGAATTTGTTATTTAGGATTTATTGATAACAATAAAAAAGAGATTTTTCAAAGATTTAATGAACTTTGGGAAAATGCAAATTTGGTTTTTGATGAAAAATTAGCAAACGAATATTTGGAAAATATATTTGTAAAAAATAAAAAATATAATCTTCTTGTAAAAGGCACAAATCTGCAAATAAATGTTTGGAAAGCACTTTTAAATCTTCCAAATGGAATAGTCGCAACATATTCTGATATTGCGAACTATTTAGATAAACCTAAGGCCGTACGAGCAGTAGCCAGTGCAATAGCAAGAAATCATATCGGCTATTTGATTCCTTGCCATAGAGTTATTGGCAAAAGTGGAGCAATGAGTGGTTATCGGTGGGGAATTGAGAGAAAAAAAATTTTAATCGCCTATGAATCGCTTAACAAAGAAAAAAATTAGATAACTAATCATCAATTAAAGAGAAGAAAAGCTTCCACTTTTACTTGTAATATCTGCCCACGCATTGAGTAATATCAATTCGAATAACTGCTGTACCTTGAATCATTTTTTCAGGCATCTCATTGTGAATTAAGTGAGGTGTAAACTTTTCTATAACTTTCAATAAAGCATCTTGTTTTTCATCAAAATCTTCGACAATACTAGCCTGTCCTTGAACGACAATGCTATTAAATTCAGTATTAACATCACAAGGATTTTGTACATCTTTATATAGTAATGATAGCATCTCATCAATTTCAAAACAGACATTGCAATTGAATTTTATATTATCAATCTTTTGCCCCACTGGCAATCCATGCATGTATATTTTTTGATTAAAATAGACAAAATGCATTGGCACAATATATGGATACCCATCTTGAGAAAAAGTTCCTAGTCGCCCCACCTCAGCTCTTTCCAATAAAGCATCAATTTGTTCTTCCGTTAATAAATGCGTTTTAGTTCTATGTCTCATTTTATTTCCTTCGTATTAGTTAATGCTATTATAAAGAAATTTGTAAATAAAAGAAATCCGAAAGTTGCTTATCACAATAAGTAGTAATAACCAGAAATATATACCCATACGCAGCAGCACGGGAGCGAGAGTCAACAAGAACAGTTATAGTGTATTTTTAACTCCCCTGTATCCTCTGTATTGTCTTTGTCGTGCTCTTTCCGTCTACAAAATCCACAAGCATTAACTCCCCTGAAAACTCGGCTCCGACGACATCTTTGCCCTTATAGTCACCGCCTTTTACAAGTATGTCCGGGGAAATCATTTTGATGAGCTCATAAGGCGTGTCATCCTCAAATGGCACTACAAAATCAACAGCTTCAAGAGCTGCCAAAAGGTAGGCTCTGTCCTCAGCTATATTTACGGGTCTTGATTCACCTTTTAGCCTTTTTACCGATGCATCGGAGTTAAGTCCGACTATAAGGACATCTCCAAAACTCTTTGCCTCTTGCAGATACTTTACATGCCCTACATGCAAGATATCAAAACAACCGTTTGTAAAGACGACTTTTTTACCGTTTTTGCGATATCTCTCAACTACGGATTTTATCTCATCAAAACTCTTTATATGTGCATCAGAGGTACTTTTGTGAAGAGTTGCTTCATACTCTTCTATCTCATCAAGCGTAACGGTAGCGGAGCCTATTTTCCCCACTACTACACCGGCTGCAAGATTTGCAAATGCTGCTGCCTCCTCTATGCTTTTATCTGCGCTAAGCGCAAAAGCTATGGAAGCGATAACCGTATCGCCGGCACCCGTTACGTCAAAAACCTCTTTTGCTACGGTCGGAAAGAGTTTCATTTCATCTTTAAAAGTAGCTATTCCGTCTTCTGAGAGTGTGATCATAGATATGGCTAAATCACAATCCTCTTTTAACTTTAAGAGTGCATTTTTTAAAGAGTCTCTATCTTTGATATTTATGCCTGTAGCAAGAATTGCCTCTTTTTTATTGGGAGTTAAAAGGTATGCACCTCTATATTTAGCATAATCGCTCCCCTTTGGATCAACCAAAACTTTTATGCTATTTTTTTTGCAAAGTCCTATCACGCCCTCACATAGCTCATCACTTAACACACCTTTACCGTAGTCGGACAGTATAACAGCATCATAACTGCAGATAGAGTCACTCAAAGAGTTCAAAATCTCATGGGCATCATCTTTTGATATAGATTCCTTGCTCTCTTTATCATATCGTAAAACCTGCTGAGAACTTGCTATCACACGGCTTTTTTTTGATGTTTTTCTACACTCATGCCGTAATATTTTAGTTGTATCAACATCTATACTTTTTAACATCGCTATCAGTTCTAAACCATTATCGTCTCTGCCGATAACACTGCATACGGAAACTTTCGCTCCAAGAGTTACAAGATTGTTTATAACATTTCCGGCACCGCCTAAAACCGTTGTCTCATTTTTTATATCTACTATCTGAACCGGTGCTTCGGGAGAGATTCTCTCGCAGCTTCCCCACAAATAGTGATCTATCATCAAATCACCGATAACTAAAATATTTGGAGTAAAGTTTTTAAGTATTTTCATTTTTTTACCTCATCTCTAAAGAGTCTCTTAATCTCATGGACATAGGCTTTTATACCGTCTTCCATCTCAAATCTCGGTTTATACCCAAGCACTTCTCTAGTTGAAGCTATATCTGCTTCTGTATGAAATTGATAACTTCCGATAAATGGGTTAGGGATATATTCACATGTCAAAGATGTTTCTAACTCATATTGCAAAATATCAACAATATCCTGAAAACTTCTCGCTTTTGCAGTTCCGACATTAAAAATTCCACTCTCTTTTGGATTCATAGCTTTTATATTAGCTTGAATGATATCTTCAATATATATAAAATCACGAAGTATCTTGTCACTATTTTCAAAAAGACGTGGATTTTTGCCCAATAGTATCTGATGAGCAAACTGCAATATCATCGATGCAGTAGAATTTTTAAAATACTCTCTTGGCCCGTAAACATTAAAATATCGCAAACCGACAATTCCTATATTACTTCTTTTCATATACTCCCTACTTAAATTATCCATGCAGAGTTTTGAAAAGCCATAAACATTTTGCGGTTCTTCACACCCTACTTTTTGTGGGGAAGGCGCATTTCCATAAGTTGCCGCAGATGAAGCATAAATCATATTTGCACCGTGTTTTATGGCAAGTTCTAACAAATCTTTATAGGCATTAACATTTGTTCTTATCATCAAATCCTGTTCTAATACAGTTGTGTCGGAGATTGCAGCTTCATGAAAAATATAATTAAATTTATAATTTGTCTCCAGTGCTAAGAGTAAATCTTTATCGTTTATATCACCGCTTATAACCTCTCCGCTAAAGCCTATTAAATTTTTAAAGTGTCCAAAACTTTTAAGATTTCCGTTAGATAACAACTCTGTGCTTCTAAAACTATCAAGAACGACAACTTTTGCCTCGGGATGATTTTCTTGAAAGTAAAACGCTAAATTTGAACCTATGAAACCGGCGCCGCCGGTGATCAAAATCGTCTTATCTTTTAACTCATTTTCTATATATTTCATCTGCTGAACTACCATTAATTTTGAATTTGTTACATTACATACACTACTAACTTTAACAAAATGATAACAGATACTCTATTAACATCTATTTAAGAGTAAAATCACTATAATTTGCCCGAAATTAAAAAAATCAAGGAAAAATTATGAAAAAAATCGTTTTATCAATCGTTGCTTTAACAGCGACAACTGCTTTAATGGCTGCTGTAGAAGCTGGTGCATGTCAAGGGTGCCACGGCGCTGATTGGGCAAAACCTGCTCTAGGTAAATCTAAGAATGTTGCTGAGATGACTCATGCTGATATCGCTGCTGCACTTAAAGGTTACAAAGCTGGTACTTACGGCGGACCGATGAAAGGTCTTATGAAAGGTCAAGTTGCTAAATATAGCGATGCTGACTTAGACGCATTCTCTCAAACTATCGGTAAATAATTTACCTAAGTTGCCCTTTTTAGGGCAACTTACTTCATCTTCTCAATCTTAATTTTTATTCCGGTTTATACTTTTTCTTAAGCTCTTCTCTTTTTTGTTCTTGTTTTAAAGCATCATTTAACTCATCTTCACCGTCATATTTAGCGGCATTTAAAAACTTCTCTTCATCGTCAAACTGACCATTTTTAACAGCCCACATGAATGCAATTAGCCCAGTAGCTCCCAAAAATATCGACACGCCGAGCATCATGGCTATAACCCAATTGTCCATTGTTACTCTCTCTTCCATTTATAACGAATTCTCATAGAGTTTCCGACAACTAAAAGCGAACTTAGCGACATGGAAATTGCAGCAAAAAGCGGTATAACATATCCTGACATCGCCAATGGAATGGTAAATGCATTATAAACTAGCGATATAAAAAGATTTTGCTTAATCAATCCAAATGTAGTGCGGCTGATTTTAAAAGCATCATTGAGTGATTTTAGCGAATCATCAAGTAAAACAACATCTCCAACTTCAACGGCTATATCGCTTCCGCTTCCCATAGAGATTGCTATATCGGCAGTTGCGAGAGCCAAAATATCATTCACCCCGTCTCCTACCATAACAACCTGCCTACCGTCCTTATGAAGCTTCTCTATATATTGTGCTTTATCCTGAGGTGTCTGCTCAAAGAAGAAATTTTTTATTCCGACTTCATCTGCTACTTTTTTAGTAATTTTTTCATGATCTCCGCTTAATAGCACCACCTCTATACCGCTATGGCGCATATTTTCCATCAACTCCGCAGCAAAGCCTTTTATCTTATCTCTAAGTTCATACATTGCCACAACTTGATTATCAACTACAAAATAGAATGTTGTATCTTGTGTTAAAAACTCTGTTTCCAAGCCCTCTTCTTGCAGTAATTTTAAATTCCCGCCCAAACACTCTATATCTTTATATTTTGCTCTTATCCCTTTTGCCGGAATTTGCATATACTCGTCAAAAATGATTTCGTCAATCTTTTCGTTCTGCTCTTTTATATAGTTTGCAATACCCTTAGCTACGGGATGATTTGATGATTTTACAAGCGAATAGAGTAACCATATATCAAACTCTCCGTAAATATTTTCTTTTATTACCTCAGGTTTTCCGACGGTAATGGTTCCCGTTTTATCCAAAACAAGAGTATCTATTTTTGCCATACTCTCAAGCCCTGCGGCTTCTTTAAAAAGTATGCCTCTTGAAGCTCCCAAACTAAGCCCAACCAAAGTCGCAACCGGTGTTGCAAGAGCCAAAGCACATGGACAAGCTATAATGATAACGGAGACGGCAACCATGAAAGAGATTTCAAAACTGTTAGGCCAGATCCACCACACAAAAAAGGTTATAAATGAGAGTGCTAAAATTATAGATGAAAAATATTCTGAGAGTCTATTCGCCATCTGCTGAATTTTTGGCTTTTTATTTATAGCAGACTCTAAAAGAGTAACGATATTTGAGAGTGTCGAATGCTTAAAATCTTTAGTTGCTCTAAAATGTATGTCTGCATCGATGCTAGTCGTACCGCTTATAACACTCATCCCTACGCTCTTATATACAGGTTCACTCTCTCCTGTTAAATTTGATTCGTCAAACGAACCGTTCCCTTTAATTATCTCCCCATCAAGCAAAACTTTTTCTCCGGAAAAGATGGCGACAATAGCTCCAACATGAACATCACTGAGTTTACATGTAACAATATTATCATTCTCAACAACTTTAACTTCACTAGGAATACTTTTTGTAATCATATCAAGTGTATCGGCAGCATTTTTTTTACTTAAGACCTCTAAAAACTTGCCAATCAATACAAAAGTTATTATCATACTCACAGAGTCAAAATAGGCTTCACCACGTCCTAAAATAGTTATATATAAAGAGTATATATAGGTAAGAGCCGCTCCTGTTGCTACAAGTAAATCCATATTAATAACTCTGTTTTTTAGACCGAAGTATGCACCTCTAAAAAAAAACCAGCCGCTATAAAAAAGCACAGGAGTCGCAAGAACACCCTCTGCAATATTTAGTATAGTTTTTACATCTTGCGTTATTCCGCTAAAATATCCTGCATACTGAGCCACCGCTATCCACATGATGTTCATAGATGCAAATATGGCAACAGCCATTTTCAGGTAGTATGACTTTCTCTCTCTGTTTGCATGTGACTCTTGCGCCGAAGAGTCATAAGCGAATGCGTTATAGCCGATAGAGCGAATCATATCAATAATTTTTGAGAGCTTTACGACATCATCAGCCCACACTATAGTTGCTTTATTATTTGTAAAATTAATCTCTGCTTCTATCACTCCGTCCATCTTACGCAAAGCTTTTTCATTAAGCCATACACATGCTGAACAGTGGATTCCCTCTATTATTAAAGAAACTTTGCTAAATCCATCATCTGTAGTTTCTACAAATTTATCATAAAAAGAGGGTGAATTAAAATTTGACGACTCCTCATATATATGAGATGGAGGTGCTAATTCAATATTTTTGCTTTTTTCATAAAAGCTTCCAAACCCTTCATCTTTAAGCAGATGAAATACGCCTTGGCAACCACTACAGCAAAAATAATGCTCCCTATCTTTTATCATAAGAGAAGAATCAAACGCTAAATGACAGTGAGAACAAGGAATTTTTTTATGAGACAACTTCAAATTTTCCAAATTTTGTATTTTTTTGTATATTTTTCCATGGTTCAACATATCCGTTCATGCAGATATAAACTCCATATTCTTTGAGTGCTTTTGCAAATCCCATTGCCATACCAAGATTAAAACTTGCTTCTATCGTATCTATTTCAAAAGGTTTCATAGCACCGACAAAAACTATTTTTCTATCCTCAAAAATCTCGGATAAAAATTCGGCACTCATGTGCATCGTGTCAGTTCCATGCACAACAATGAATGTATCATCTTTTGACTCCATAATGATTTTAGCAAGCATTTTCCTATCATCCATATTCATATCTAAACTATCTTTATAGATAACACCTGCCAGATCATACTTAGAATCCACACTTTGCAAAATTTTCTCTATTGAAGAGTTATTATATGGAACTTCCAACTCTCCGTTTAATGGATTATATTTTTTATTGAATGTACCGCCGCTATTTAGTATTAACACTATAAATCTCCTCTAGTTTTGAAACTATTCTTGTAGCTTTTGATTTATTATAAATTTTTTTCTCATCAAATAGATATGTCTCTTTTATTCCCGCACTTATAGCCGCTTCAATATCACTCTCTTTGTCACCTACTAAAATAGAGTTTTCTAAATCAATATCAAACTCTTCTTTAGCTTCTAATAGCATACCGGGTTTTGGTTTTCTGCAATTACATGTAGATGAAATATCCGGATGATGTGGACAAAAATAGATTTTTTTTACCTCTATAGTGTTTTTTTTAAACTCTTCTATCATCCACAAAGTCAGTTTATAGAAATCATCTTCACTATAATAACCTCTAGCAATTCCCGACTGATTTGTAACAACAAATATCATATACCCTAAATTTTGATAATACTTACAAAGTTCAAATATTCCCTCTATAAACTTAAAATCTTCAACTTTATAGAGGTAGTTTATCTCAATATTTACAACACCGTCACGGTCTAAAAAAAGTGCCCTCTTCATCTTCTGCTAATTAACACCCTGTCCAAAAGTCTCTTTTTCTATGATATCACAAAGTATATGACCTATCAAAATATGTGATTCTTGTATTCTTGGTGTTGAATCTGATGGAACAATTAAAGCAATATCAGCCATCTTTGCCATCTCTCCACCGTCTCTGCCTACTAAAGCAACTGTTTTTATTCCTTTTTTCTTCGCCACTTCAAAAGCATTAATTATATTTCTTGAGTTTCCGGAGGTAGATATACCTATAAATATATCTCCGCTCTGCCCCATACCCTCCAACTGCCTTGAAAAAACTTTATCATACCCATAATCATTTCCAATTGCAGTTAAATTTGATGTATCTGTAGTTAATGCAAGAGATGGTATTGATGGTCTGTCAAATCCATATCTGCCAACAAGTTCGGCAGCTATATGCTGTGCATCTGCTGCACTTCCTCCATTACCAGCTAATATAGTCTTATTTGGACCTTTGTATAATTCTACACATAATTTAGATACTTCTTCAATTTTGTTTAACAAATCTTCATTTTCATAAATAGCTTGCTTAGTTTCATAAGATTTTTTAATCTGTTCTTTAATATATTTTTTCATATAACATCCTAAAATTGTATATAAAATAATACCATAGAATTAATTGTTAAAGCTTCAAAACCAGAATATAAATAGCAGATAAAAATATATAAAAAAGTAAAATTCACAAAGTTAATAATTAATAAAAAAGTATGGTAAAGTGTAGAGTAAAAGAGTGATTGTAAAATTAAGAAGTTGAATAAGAAATGATCAACTAGGCAGCGACCTACGTTCCCAACCCTGCAAGGATCAGTATTATCAGCGATGAGAGGCTTAGCTTCTGGGTTCGGAATGGAGCCAGGCGTTTCCCTCTCTCTAT
>ORMF012040504.1_pt1 | contig 146831 bp, 115 predicted proteins | sample 1779871 | NCBI WGS metagenome assembly ORMF01 (sample SAMEA104232316, study PRJEB22302) | groundwater metagenome | biome: forest; feature: aquifer; material: groundwater | place: USA | collected 2011-08-07 | depth 5.4 m | reverse complement strand
GACGACACGCGCGGGGCCGGCATCGATTCGCTCTCGTGGGCGGTCGACCGCGAGCCTCGCTACGAAGTGGCGCTCGAGTTGCTCGAACATGCGGCCGCGCAGGCCCCGAACGACGACGCGTTGTTGGGGCTCTACGACCGCGTCGCCCGCGCCGCGGGTGACGACGCGGCGTTGCTGCGGATGTTGGAACGCCGCTCCGTTCGTCCCGACGCTACGATCGACACGTACCGAGAGGCCGTCGAGGTCGCGCTCCGGCTCGGCGAGAATGCGCGCGAGGAGGCACTTCTCCGCGGCGCCATTGCCTTCGCTCGCGCGTCCGAGCGGTTGGGGGACGCCGCGTGGGCGCTCGTCTCGCTCGCCGAGCGTCGGCGCTCGGCCGGCGACTTCGGCGAGGCAATGGATTGCCTGCGCGAGGCGGCGGAAGTCGGTGATCCGGGCGATGCGACGCAGCACTTGCTCGAGGCCGCCGGCATCGCGGCAGGGGCAGCGGAGCGTCTGGATCTGGCCGCGGAGCTGTACGAGCGGCTGCTCGAGCGCGATCCCGGCGAGCGGAACGTGTGGGCGCCGCTCTTGGACGTCACACGTCGGCGTGGAGATCATGCGAGGTTGCAAACGCTGATCGCGTCGACGCTGGAGAACGTGTTCGACCCGAAGGAGCGCAACGAACTTCGCATGGAGCGTGCGCGGCTGCTCATGGCGGACGACGGGCGCCTCGACGACGCAACGACGGTTCTGCGCGAGGTTCTCGAAGAGGACCCAGATCATACCGACGCGGCAGCCGTTCTCGCGGATGTCTACACGCGGACGGGACGAATGGATGAACTCGCCGAGCATCTGTCGCGTCAATTCGACGCTGCGACGGATCGCGGCGACGGCGCGGCAAGCGCGGTATTTGCCCGAAAGATCGCGTCGCTTTACGGGGAAGAGCGCCGGGTCGACGTCGTCGAAGTGTATCGTCGCGCGATCGCAGCGGGCGCCACGGAAGTGGTCTTGCTGCGCGACGTCCTGGGTCTGCTGGGACCCGACGACGACGCGTCCCTGCGAGGCGATTCGATGGAGCGGTTGCTCGCGCAGGAGGAAGGCGACGCCGCGGCAATGCTCGCGCTCGACCTCGCGGCCGTGCGAGAGGGTCTCGAGGACCTGGACGGCATCGAACGTGCTCTGTCGCTTGGCTATCGTCAAGCGCCCGCGAGCGCGTCGGTCCGCGACCGACTGGAGCAATGGTACTCCGGTCGCGAGGCATGGGCACCGCTGGCGGAGTTGATGATCGCCGACGCGGCCGTCCGCCCGGACGTGGCCGGAGCCGTCGAACGCATGCGCTCCGCCGCGGCACTGTACGCCGATCGACTCGCGGACGCCGCCCGCGCTGCGGCCGTGCTGGGGCAAGCGTGCGCGCTGGCGCCTGCGGACGTCGGCTTGCTGGCCGAGTACATTCGCGCGACGAGCCAGGCTGGCGACACGCGCGACGCCATCGAACGACTCGCGACGGTGATCGACGATCCGACGCATTCCGCTGCAATGCGAGCCGACTTGCTGGCACTGCGCGCCGAGCTGCTCACCGTTCTCGGCGACGACGCTGGCGCGGTCACGGATCTCGAGGAAGCGTATTCGCTGGGAGGTACGGGCTTTGCGCGTGACCTCGCCGCGGCCCTTGGGCGCAGCCGGCTTCAGGCGCTGCAGCGAGGAGACGCGGAGGCGGAGCGCGCCATCACCATGCGGCTCGTCGACGTACTGTCGAGCGGCGGAGACGGTTCGCACGCCTGCGACGTACTCGCCGAGTGGGTCGAGCGGTCGCCGCGAGATCTCGAAGCGCTCTACTCGCTTGCGAACCTGAGCGCGTCGGCGGAACGGTGGGACATCGCCGCGGGCGCGTGGGGTCGGCTCATCGAAGCCGAGACGGGCACCGCGCGCAACGACGCGACGATCGCGTTTGCGGACGCGTGGGAACGCGCAGGCTCGCCCGAGGAAGCGCGACCCGCACTCGAGGCCGTCTATGCCGAGGACACGACGAACGTGCCCATTCGCAACCGGCTGCGTGCACTGTACGAACTGACGGGTGCGTGGCGCGAACTCGTGCATTTCATGATCGAGGATGCCGAGGCCGCACCCGACGAGGCCTCGCGGCACGAGCGACTGCGGAAGGCGGGTGAGACGCTCATTCACGACGCCGGCGATCCCGGCGCGGCCATCGAGCCGCTCGAGCGCGCGATGCAGCTCAAACCCAACGATCACATGACGATGTTGCTGCTCGCGGATGCCTACACGGGTTCCGGCAACGCGGCGCAGGCGCAGGCCTTGTTGGAGCCACCGATCAATGCGCTTCGGGGACGTCGCACACGCGAGCTGGCGGCGCTGCAACACCGGATGTCCCACGTTGCGCAGGCCGTGGGCGACGAGGAGGCGCACCTTGCGTGGCTCGAGGCCGCGCTCGAATGCGACATGCAGAGTGGTCCAGTCGCCAGCGAGCTGTCGGAACTCGCGATGTCGTTCGGCAAATTCGAGATCGCGCTCAAGGCCCTGCGCGCTCTTACGCTCATGAAGTCGCCGATGCCCATGACCCGCGCAATGGCGTACTTGCGTCAGGGGATGATCATGCATCGCCAGGGCGACGCAAAGCGGGCGGCTCACATGGCGAAGAAGGCGCTTCAGGAAGACGCGCATCTCGACGAAGCCCACGGCTTCTTGCGCGAGATCGGCGCCGAGTAGCGCGTGCCCGTGCCGCCGGCGGTTCCCGGGTGGGATGACGCGGCGATCGTTTCGCTGCTCGACGGACTGTTCGATCACGCATGCGCGCAACCGCTGAGCGCGTTCGTCGACGCCGATCGGTTCGTGTCTGGCGTTGCGCAATCGATCACCGCCGAGCGAACCAAAGATCTGATCGAGAGGATCGCCCTGCCCGCGCGGGCGCGATGGATGTCGCACGCGGCCGCGAGCGCGATTCCCCTCGGTGCGTGGTTGCCGGATCGCGTGCAGCGAGCGTTGTCCGACCTCTTGCGTCTGCCGGTGCGCATTCCACCCGTGATTCTGGACGAGTTCGTCGCTTCCGAACGCATTCGCGACGGCGTGCGAACGCTACTTCAGGAAACCCTCGCGAACTTCGTCGCAGGCATGACGGGTGGCTCGAACTCCGCGGCGGGGTCGGGCGCGAGCGCCGGTCTTCGGGATGCGATCGGCTGGGGAGCGAGGGTCGTCGGCGCCGCCGGTCGCGGACTGCTGGGCGCACTCGGTGAAGAATTGCAGAAGCAATTGCAATCTCGGGCGAGGGAATTCGTGGATGCGTCCGTTGCTTCGCTCCAGCAACGCATCCGCGATCGATTGGCTTCCGAGGATTCGGCGCGCGCGCTGGGCGCACAGCGCGCCCGGGCCTTTCGGGCCGCGATGCGAACGACGGAGTCCGCCGCTGCGAAATTCGTGCAAGCGTGGCCATTTGCGATCATCGATCCGCTCGTTCCGGAGATCGTCGAGCACAACGCGCGACGCGCCGAATTGCGCGAGGTGGTGCTGGCGGAGGTGCGCGTCGTCATCGGCGAATTGTCGCGCGAGCCCACGGGTGTGTGGCTCGATCGTGCCGGTGTGCGCGATCTGATGCGTGAATCCGTCCGCACGGAGGGCGTCGCGTTCGTGAAATCGTTTCTCGTGTCGGGAACGTTTGCCGACTGGTGGGCCCTGCACTCGCGCGAATGAGCTGCAAGACTGGAACGCGCAAACCTCGTCGCGCGTTGCCGGAGACGGCGGCACGCAGTACAGGTCCCGAATGAGATCAAGACCGGACGGGCGCCGCGGGGCGGCGGCGTTTGTGCTCGCGTGCCTCTCGTTTGCGAGTGCGACGGCGGTCGCACAACATCGTGTCGCCGAGGCGCTGCTCACCAGCGCAACGCCGACCGGGCCGCTGCCGGCGTCGGCCGCGGAGGCCGCCCTCCGGACGGCGTTGCACCCGATCGCGGTTTGCGTGCAGGCTCCGTTCCGGGTGGGAAGCATGGAGCTGCACGCCACGCTGGTAGTTGGCGCTGCCGGCCGGGTGACGAGCGTCACGATGCAACCGGCGACGTTTCCGCGCGACAGCATGCGCCGCTGCGTGTCGCGGGCATTGCGGAGCGTGCGGTTTCCGGCGTTGGCAAGCGGCGCGTCGACCGTCGAAGCGGTCTTCGAGATCAATTGGTAGAGGTCTGCACTACGCGCGTTTGCCAGCGGGCAATGCCGTCACGCCGCTCGTCGACGCGATGTCGTAGATCGGCTTGTCGCGTCCCTTGCCGGGCCAATGGCGAAGGTCGCGCGGTTGGACTTGCAACCCGTGCAGCACGAGTTGCGTGCACTGCGCGTCGTGCTCGAACACACACAGGGAGCCCGGCAGAGAACTGCTCAGGCGAACGAGGCTGTGCCGTGAACGGTCCAGCATCGCCTCGATGCGATCGACCACGGCGGGAACGAGTTCGTGGGCTGCCGGCTCCAGCGTGACGAGCGTAGCCGTCGAATCATAGAAGGACTGGAACGGGCCATGCGCGAGTTGCATTGCGTCCCACACGGAGGAGTCGACGCCCATGCCCTCCAGCCATTTCCAACGCATTCCGTGCGCCAGCTCGCCCGCCGTTCCGAACGTCAGCCACGCGAGTCGATGGAACAGCACGCGCGCCGGGAGCCTCGTGACGAGTTCTCGCGCACGCGACGTCGCGGCACCGACGGCGGTCGGAATGGACCGGCGGAGCGTCTCTCCGAACGGCTCACGATGCCCCAGCGCTGCGGCGGCAGCGTCGGCCACTCTCACAGCGCACAGGCGCGCAACGGCCGGGCCAACGACCCGCAGGAGCAACTGCGACTCGTCGGCGGGACCGTGCACGACGACGTCGAGTCCAGAGCGTCGCAAGCGCGTCGCGCAGTCACTTCGGGGGTGTTCGGCGACGTCCGGAGCCACTGCGGTGACGACGAGCGTTCGCTGGAACGCCGTCGATTGTTCTGTTGCCAGCATCGAGTTCGGCGAAAGACCCTGCGAGAAGACGACGAGACACGCACCGCGAGGTCGCTCCAGGAGGAACGCGCTCAGCGGGACAAACTGCGCATCGAGCCCAAGCGTGTCGTGCAGAACGAACGCAAGAAATCGAGCGGGATCCTCCGACACCCCGACGCCCGTCGTCACCCATCGCCCGCGGGCGACATCGGGCGAGAATTCGATTCGTCGGTCACACGCCAATTCCGCGGTGAGCGCGTCGGGCAACGCGTTCGCGCGCGACGCCAACAGTGCAGCACTCGTTCCGTCCATCCGGGTCAGCGAGCGCCGAGACGAAACACGCGACCGCCGGCGTCGTCCGTGAAGTAGATCGCACCGTCCGGCCCCGGACGAATGTCGACTGGACGCATGGACCATTGATTCTGTCGGAAGCCACCCGTTCCATTGTCCTCGGCGACGACGACCTGCACCGTCGCGATGGAGCCGTCGGGTTGGACATCGAGGCGAGCGATCAGCCGCCCGACGCCCGCCGAGTGATTCCACGAGCCGTGGGCCGCTACGAACAAGTCGCCGCGCCACGCAGCGGGCAGAACACCGTCCGCGTATTCCGTCACGCCCAGAGGAGCCCAATGTCCCTGCATGCCAAATACCGGGACATGGTTGTTCGCGGCCATCGAACACCACGCATCGTCGTGTCGCAGCGCGCCCGTCACGCGCGTGTCCGCTCGCTGCATGGTCGGGACGCCACCGCCCGCGCGACCGACGGTGATGCACGACGGATACCCGAAGAAGCGCGATCCGCCGTTGTCGAAGCGATTCACTTCCTCCGGTGGATCGTTGTCGCCGAGGCCGTCGACGCCGTTCTCGACGCCCCACACGCGATCGCTCGAATCCACGGCGAGACCGACCTCGTTGCGTAGTCCCGACGCATAGAGTTCCCCGGTTGCGAACGCGATCCCGCTGGCCGGCACGGTCGCTGGAATCGTGAAGCGCCGAATCAGCGCGTTGGTTCCGCTACTCGGGTCGATATTTCCGTTCGAGCCGACGGTGACGTACAGACGTCCCATGCGATCGAACGCGAGTGTGCGAGTGCTGTGCGACCCCATCGGCACATTGCTGAGGACGACCTCGGCCGCGCCCGCCGCCATGCGCTGACCGCTCGTGTACGGCCACCGGTAGACCGTCGTCTGCGACGATGCGTACAAGAACCGTCCGTCCGGACTGAAAGCGATTCCATGGTTCAGTCCCGACGCACTTCCCCACGCCGCGCGTTCGGTGGTGCCCGACTGTCCATCGCCGTCAGCATCGAACAGCACGCTGACCGATCCCGCGCCGTTGACGAATAGGTCGCCATTCGGCGCGATCGCCAATCCACGCGGACTTCGAAGTCCGGTGGCGAACCGAACGAGGCATAGACTCGGGTCGGCCAGATACGCGCGCTCAACGGGACCGCGGCACGTGTTGTTGACTCTCGGAACGTCGGCACCGGTCTGGACGTCGGTCCCCGTCGGAACGTCCGTTGGCGTCGGCACATCCATGGAGTCGACCGGCGAGTCGACGTCTGCGGGGAGCACGACGTCGACGCCCATCGCGTCGGCAACATCAACGGGAGCATTGCCCGATCCGCATGCCGCGGATGCGAGCGCCAGAACGACAAGCCAATGCAATCGCATCCCCAACGGCATCATGAATTCGTCTCGGCCGCAAGGCGTGCAGCACGCCGGCACGCCGAACGTGCAGCGCCCAGGACGTTCAGGGCGCGTCGTGCGGCGGTGACGCGCCTGCGTCGTGCGCGTCGGGATCGTGCTTGTGGTCCCGCATCACCGTGAAATACGCGACCAGCCCGTCGAGGTCGGCATCCGAGAGGCTCGGGTGGGGAGGCATCGCGCCGTAGCGAAACGCGAGCGGATTGCGAATGTACGCGCGGATCTGCTCGACCGGCCGGTACTCGACGATGCTCTGCGGCACGTTCAGATCGGGACCGACGCGCCCGCCTTCGCGGTTGATCGCGTGGCAGCGAATGCAAAACGATCGAAACGTCGCGAAGCCTCGTGCCACCGGACCGTCGCGCGGTGCGGGCGGCGGGACGACGTGCGGGAACGCGGCCTCGAACGGCGCGATCTCGATGCTGGCGAGTTGCCACGGTCGAGGGTGCGTTTCCGGGTCCTGTTGCGCTGCGCCTCGCCAGATCATGTAGAACGGACCGGGATTCGTGTGCTGCGGTCCGATCGGTTCCCAGCCCGGCACATCGAGATCCGCCACGGCGATGTATGCGCCGTCCTCGAAGAGACGTTCGCCTGCGATGGGCACTGTGTAGCCGTCCTGCGCTCGCAGGACGAACTGCTCGTGGACCAGGTTCTCAGCACGATTCGCAAACCCGATCTCTAGGACGCGCCGAAGCGAGACCGCGCGGAAGCGCTTTGCGCGACGATAGTAGTGGTCTTCGACGGAGAATTCCTCGGCCGCCGCACCCGTCTCGAGTTGTGCGCGCGTGAGCGACCGCAGTGCATGGCCGTCGCGCCGAAATTCGAGCTGTGCCTGTGCCGCGGACCCCGTACCCGCCGCGCGAGACCCCGGCGCGGGCCGCCCGCACGCGACGAGTGCCCATGCTGCCGCCAACGGTGCGATGAGCCGGACGAGTCTCACGCGGTCGCCTCGCGCGGCGCGCTCCACACGACGAATGGCACGAACGCTGCGTAGTACATCGTGTTCGGAACCAGACGGACCAAGTACCCCGCGTCGCGTCCCGAAAGAATCACCAGATCCGCAACGACCCACAGTGCGTACGTGCATACCTCGAACACGATGAGCGCGCGCATCCAGCGAGCGATCGCGGGACCCGCCTCGTGGCGAGCGCGCCGTAGCCGAGCCGATCCCCATGTCACGGAGAGAAGCAGCATTGCGATCTCGTACGAAAGAAAGATCCGCCGCGAGTCGCGGAACACGGTCGGCCACAGTCGAATCCAGCCCGTCGACGCCAGCGGGACGAGCATGCTCCACGCGAACGATTCGGCGAGCAACTTCGCGCTCGAACGCGGAGGAGCTGCGCCGCGAGCATATCGGTCGACGGCAAGGTACCACCGCCAGTCGCCCAGAATCACGAACGAGATTGCCGCGGCTTGCATCAGTCCCGGCCGCCGCGCGATGGGAGAAGCCTCCCCGGTGAGTGTCGCGTCGAGCATGATCTCGATCGCGAACACGAGCGCCCATGCGCGGACGAACGGGGGTCGTCGACGCCAGGACAACGCCAGTGCGCTGAGCACGATGGCGTTCGCGAGCACGAAGAAAACCGGATTGTGCCACGCACTCTTGTAGATGGACTCGAACATCGGCCCGCGTCGTGCGAGCCGCAGTGCAACACGGCGAACCCCGCGGCAGCAACGCTGGAGTGCTCTGTGACGGCCTGCCTTGACCCGCGCTCGTGTGTGCAGGTACGCCGCCCGCATGCCCGCGAAGCTTCCCCCGCCCGGCGACGAACGAACGCTCTACGTTCTCGATTTGTCCGGCTACGTGTTCCGCGCGTACCACGGCCTGCCGCCGCTCTCGAACTCGAAGGGTGAGCCGACGCACGCGACCTTCGGCGTCGCGAACATGCTCAACGCCCTCGTCCGCGACCGAAGACCGCGGTACCTCGCGATCGCGATGGACTCGCGGGGCGACAGTCTGCGCAAGGAGATCTATCCCGAGTACAAGGCGCACCGGCCGCCGCCGCCGCCCGATCTTTCCCTTCAGATGGTGCGCTGCCGCGAGATCGCCGAGGCGTATGCAATTCCGATCCTTCAGCAGGACCGCTACGAGGCCGACGACTTGATCGCCGCCTGTGTTCGCGAGGCCCGAAAGCACGGGCTCGTGACGGTGGTGTGCACGGCGGACAAGGACCTGATGCAACTTGTCGCCGACGACGTCGTGCTGTGGGACAGCATGCGCAACCGCGTATCGGGCGCGGAAGAAGTGCGAGAAAAATGGAGCGTGGGCCCGGAGCGAGTGCGCGACTTGCTCGCGCTCATGGGCGACACGTCGGACAACGTCCCGGGCGTGCCCGGCGTCGGCGAGAAGACCGCCGCGAAGTTAATCCATGAGCACGGGTCACTCGATGGCGTCTATCAACATCTCGACGCGATCAAGGGCAAGCTGAAGGAAAACCTCACCAAGCACGAAAGCGACGCGCGCCTGTCGTATCGACTCGTGGGATTGGTCGACACGCTGCCGGTCGAACTCGACCTCGCGAAACTCGAGTACGGTGGGTGGGATCCGACCCGACTGCGCGCGCTGTTTCACGAACTCGAGTTCCACAGGCTCGCGGCTGCAGTCGAAGGCGTGCCTGTTGCAGCGACGCCAGCCGTCTCGGCGTCCGTTTCGCCCGCGACCACGGCGCGAAAGGACAGCTTGATCACGACCTCAGCCGATCTCGCGCACGTCGTCGACACGTGCCGCGCGGCGCGGGTTGTCACGATCGATGTCGTCGCGACGTCTCCGGAACCGATGCGGGCCGATGCCATCGGTGTCGCCATTGCATGGGATCCGGCCAATGCGGCGTATGTGCCGTTCGGCCACCGGACCATCGGCGATCCTGCGCAGTTGCCGCGCGCAGAAGTCGTCGCGGCGCTGGCGCCGTTGATGGCGGATGCCAACGTCGAAAAGCTTGGCCACGACGTCAAACTCCAGGACGTATTGTTGCGACGGTTTGGAGCACCTGCCCACGAGTTTGCATTCGACAGCATGCTTGCGAGCTACGTTCTCGATCCCGAACGCCACGACCACCAACTCGAAGAGGTCGCGCGCGCGGAGATCAATCTCGATCTCAGCGCGGGCAGCCCACCTGCGAAGTCCCGAGGCAAGACGCCCGCCGCTTCCGCGGACCAGATCGACGTCATCACGGCGTCCCGGCGCGTACTCCCCGCCGTGCGTGCGGTGCAACAACTGTGGCGTCCCATGCGCGAGCGTCTCGAAAACGCCCAGCTGTGGGATCTGCTCGCGAACGTCGAGCTGCCCCTCGCTCGCGTGCTCGGACGAATGGAAGAATTCGGTGTGCTCGTCGACGTCGAACATCTCCGCGTGCTCAGCGCAGATGCGGGTCGCGAGATGCAGCGACTCGAGCAGGAACTCATCGCGATCGTCGGACACGAGTGGAACGTCAATTCCCCGAGACAACTCGAGACGATTCTCTTCGACGAATTGAAACTCCCGGTCATCAAGCGCACGAAGACGTCGCGTTCGACGGACCACGAAGTGCTGGAGGAACTCGCCGAGCAGCACCCGTTGCCGGCCAAGTGCCTCGAGCATCGTTCGCTTCTCAAACTCAAAGGGACCTATCTCGACGCGCTCCCCGAGCTGGTCCATCCGAGCACGGGGCGAATTCATACGTCCTATCTGCAGGCGGTCGCGGCCACCGGGCGGATCTCGTCGAACAACCCGAACCTGCAGAACATCCCGATTCGCACGGAATTCGGCCGGCGAATTCGCGAAGCGTTCATCGTCCCGCCCGGACACGGCTTGCTGTCCGCGGACTACTCGCAGATCGAACTCCGCGTCCTGGCGCACCTTTCGCGCGATCCGATTCTCGTCGACGCGTTTCAGAAGAACGAGGACATCCACACGCGTACTGCGATGGAGATCTTCGGCGTCGCAAGAGAGCAGGTAACCAAGGAAATGCGCGGGCGCGCAAAGACGACGAACTTCGCGGTGCTCTACGGACAAGGCGAGGCCGCGCTCTCGCGTCAGCTTGGAATCGCACGGGCCGAGGCGGGGCGCTTCATCGAGCAATACTTCGCGGCATTTCCGTCGCTCACGAAGTTCCTCGACGACACGGTCGTGGCGGCTCGCGCAGGCGACAGTGTGCGAACGTTGCTCGGACGTCGCCGATTCATGCGGGACATTCAAAGTGAAAACCGCGGGCTCCGGGCGCAAGCCGAGCGCATCGCGAAAAACACGCCGATTCAGGGCAGCGCTGCGGACTTGATGAAGCTCGCGATGGTCGAAGTCGATCGGCGCTTGAGTGCCGAGCGGTCCGCCGCGCGCATGATTCTCACGGTGCACGACGAACTGGTGTTCGAAGTGCCCGATGCCGAACGAACCCGCGTCGAGCAGATCGTTCGCGAAACGATGGAAGGCGTGATGAAGCTCCGCGTTCCGCTCGTGGTCGACACTGGATGGGGGCCCAACTGGGCGCGCGCGCACTGAAACGGGCCACCGGGCGGCCCGCGGCAACTACATCTTCTTCCACGCTTCGACGAATTCCCAGTCCGCGATGAGTTGTTTCTTCATCAAGACCGACAGCAACGCGGCGAACAGCGTCTCCCATCGCGCGTCGCCTAGGGCCTCGTCTGGCGCTGCGGCGCCCCGCGCGACGGCTCGCAGCGCCACCACGAGATCGCGCGCAGTGAGCTGCGCTTCGTGGTCGCCGGGCGCTTGCGGCTCCGTCGGTTCGTCCGCCGGCCGGTCCCGCCGCTTCTGCGCAGGAATCTGCAGCGTCGTGCCGTCGAGAAACGTAAGCGCAAGCATTCGCGGCCCGGGCTTGACCGTCGCGGGGCGACCTGGCGGGGCCTTCCGCCGCGGCTTCGGCGCGACGGGCTCTGTCACGACTTCCCCCGCCGGCTGCACGGGCGGTGCGTCGGCGGGAGCGGTCGCGGGCGCGTCTGAAATGGGCGCGGCTTCGGGGACGGCCGGTGTCTCGGGCGGCGTGGACGCCGTTGCGACGGGCAGGCGGTCTGTCACGTCCGCCGCTGCGATCTCGACGTCGACGACGGCTTCATCGTCGTCGGTCGCCTCGACGTCGTCGGAGATGTCCTCGACGATTGAGAGGTCCTCCGAATCGTCGTTCTCGGTCACGATCTTCGCGGCCGCTGCTTCGCCGCGCTGGACCGATGCGGAAGCCGTGCGATTGGCCGCGATCGGCGGCGCGGGAGGCTCGGCGGAAACGTGACTGCCCTGCGCCGGTGCGCTGGTCGCGGGCGCGGCGTCGACGGGCGCAGCGCCGTAGTACGCGGCAAGCGCGCCGCGGATGTCCGACGGGGGCGCGATCATCGACTTGACGGGCATCCCCGACGCTGCCGTCACACGTCGAATGGCTTCGTCGTGGGTCGGGTCTTCCATCGCGAGGTACAGCGTATCGCCCGCCTTGCGCTCGTGCCGCACGTACACCGGCACGACGCAGAACTGCTCAGCGATTTCCCGCGGCACGAGGTTGAGCAGCTGACGCGAGAAGTCGATGTGATGAAGCGACACCCAGGGCACACTCAACTGATTCGAGAGGATCTTGGTGAGCTGGACTTCGCTCACGAACTTCAAGTCGACGAGGAGTTGGCCAAGACGCCGCTCGCTGCCGCCGCTGTTGCGTTGCTCCGCGAGCGCCGTCTCGAGCTGCTCTTGCGTGAGCAACCCGGCCTTGATCAGCAGCTCTCCGATGCGAAGTCGTACGGCCACACAACCCTCCGGTGGGCGCACTATAGCGAATCCCCGACTTATCGCGCCAAAGACGGACCACGCAGCGAACCGAGTGCGGCGGTTGGGCGCCCCGCGGCGACGCGCCTTGACCGAACCGTCGAACACAGCGTAAAAGCCCTACAATTCTCGCAAAAGCCCACCCCGCCCATGCAATTCACGCCGCGTGACTGACGCCGCCCCCACGAACCCACCTGACGCATCCGAATCCGCCGAGGACGATTCGTCGCCGCCACCACCGCCACGGTCGCCGTACCGGCGCGAGCGTGCGGCCGTGGGTGCGATCTTTTTCGCGATCGCCGGCGGACTGAGTGCGTACGGAGCACTCGCCGTGCACCGTGAGACGTTTCGGATCCCCGCGCCGACGCACGCAATCGGGCGGTGTGTCGACGAGATCTCGACGTTGTTCCAATCGTACGCGCGTGTGCTCGGCGCCGTTCGTCCCGATGGACACGGCGGGTTGCGCGCGCATCGAGCGAGTGCGCCCGACGTTCGGCTCGAGTTGTCACGACTGGACGAAGCATTGCTTGCGCTGCGTCCGCACTGTCACGGCGAGGGCGAGCGCGCAGACCGCGCGTACACGTCGCTCACGCTGTGGCGCCATCTCGCGGAAGGTCACGCACACCTCGGCGAGGTGCTTGTCACGCCGCATGCAGAACGCGCGCTCGATCTCTCGAGTGCGCCGTAGTCCCTCCCCGCCGCATCAGGAATACCGCCATGAGTTCCGAACCCAGTCTCCCGCTTCGAACGTTCGAAGCCATGCAGTTGTCCGAGCCGCTCCGCAGGGCGCTCGTCGATGTCGGATACACCACGCCGACCGACGTGCAGACCGCCACGTTCGACCTGATCGCCGCCGGCCGCGACGTCATCATCCAGAGCAAGACGGGCTCGGGCAAGACCGCCGCATTCGCCGTGCCGTTGCTCGATCGGATCGTGCGGCCGGAGCCGCGCGTGCAGGTCCTGACGCTCTGTCCGACGCGCGAACTTGCGCTGCAGGTCGCCGGCGAATTCGCACGACTCGGAAAGCACACGGGCCTCGCAACGTCTGCGGTGTACGGCGGAGCGTCGATTGGCAAGCAGATCGACGAACTGGCCGCGGGCGCGCAAGTCGTCGTCGGAACTCCGGGGCGCGTGCTCGATCACCTGCGGCGACGAACGTTCGACCCATCCGGCCTGCGCGTGTTCGTGCTCGACGAAGCCGACGAGATGCTCTCGATGGGTTTCGCGGAAGAGCTGCACGCGATCATGGAGATGCTCCCGAAGAAGCGGCAGGGCCTGCTGTTTTCCGCGACGATGCCCGAGTCCGTCCAGCGAATTGCGCGGCGGCACTTGACCGACCCGGAGTTCATTTCGCTGTCCACGGATCAAGTCTCGCCCACCGAAGTCGAGCACTACGTGTACTTCGTCGGGCTCGGGAATCGCACCCGTGAGTTGGCGCGCATCGTGGAAATCGAGCGTCCCGACGCCGCCATCGTGTTCTGCAACACGAAGGAAGAGACCGAACGCGCCGCGGGGGAGATGCAGAAGCTCGGATTCGCGGCGGACTGGCTCAACGGCGATCTGGCACAGAACGACCGAGAACGCGTGATGGCGTCGCTGCGTGAGGGCCGGATCAAGTACCTCGTCGCGACCGACGTTGCAGCCCGCGGGATCGACGTGACCGGGATCTCGCACGTGTTCAATTATGGGTTTCCCGAGTCGCCAGAACAGTACGTCCACCGGACGGGTCGAACGGGGCGAGCCGGGCGGAAGGGCGTTGCGATCTCGCTGATCACGCCGCGCGACGTTGGCAATCTGTATTTCCTGCGGCTCACCTACGCGATCCGGCCGATCGAACGCGCTCTGCCTTCTGCGGTCGAAGAAAATACTCAACGTGAAGCGGATCGCATCCAGATGATGCGCGAAGCGTTCTCAGGTGAGCCCAGCGACGATGCGCTCTCGCTCGCGCGTCGACTGATTGCTCACGACGCCGCCGATGTCCTCGTCGCGGGGCTGCTGACGGAGTTCTTCGCGATGGCGACGCGCGACGCACTCGTGCGTGCATCGAATCCACCGACGCAGCCCGGGATCGTCTCTCGCGCTCGTCCCGGTCCCACGGCGCCCACGACACCCGCGGCGCCCGCAACGCCCTCGGCCCAGACGTCAGCCAAGCCGCCATTCACGTCGCCCACGGGCGGGTCGTCGTCGCGGTCGCGCGGACCGCGGCGCGACGAGCGTCCCGCGCCGGTCGGGCGCGCACCCGCGAATCCCGTGGAGCGTCCCCGACGCGTCGATGTTCACCACGCGGACGGCCCCGACGACGACGAGAGCGTCGAAGTCGGGATGGAGGAACTCCGTCTGGCCACGGGCAAGCGCGACGGGGTCCGTGCCGGCGAGTTGGCGCGGTTCGTGCGCGAAAAAGCCGGCCTCGGACGCCGAGACGTTGGCCGAGTGTTCGTCCGCGATCGATTCACTCTAATTAGCGTACGAATGGGCACGCTCGAAAAAACCATCGCGACGTTGCGAGACTCGACGTTCGGCGGAATTGCGCTCAATCCCGAGCGTGGGCGCGGACTCGGAATGACGATTGCGCCGCCCGCGGTCGGGGACGAGCCGACGCTCGTTCCCATGGGTGAGCCCGTCCCGCCGGCCAACACCAAGATGTGACCGAGCGCCGCTGCGTTTGCGGTCGGTTCATTCGCGCCGTCGATCACGACGTCGGATTCGAAGCACCGCGATCTTCGTTGCGTGGTTGAACGGCGCCGGATCCGCCGGCAACGACCCAACGCGCGTCGCGAGTGCGCCAGTGCAGTCCATCGGAACATCGATCCGTTGTTCCACCGCGGCAAAGCCGTCAGCGCAGACGCCGTCCAGTGTGTCCATCAGCGCGCGGCCCGACACGTAGAGTGCGTTGTTCACGACCACCAGTCGCCCGCCGTCCGCGACGAGCGGCTTGCACTTGTCGATCAGGCGTCGCGTCGCGCCGACGACGTCGATGCGTCCGGCGGCCGTCGACGAGACATGGGGCGGATCGACGATGACGCAGTCGAACAGTCGTTCGGTGCGGCGCCATCGAGCGGTCGCCGTCAGTACGTCCTCGCACACGAACTCGTTCGGTGGCGTTTGCAAACCGTTGAGCCGGTACGATTCGCGGGCCACGCGGAGGAATCGCGCGTTCCGATCGAGGTTCGTCACCGACGCAGCGGGCGCGACGCGCGCCGCCAGTCCGAGACTTCCCGTGTACGCAAATGCGTTCAGAACGCGCGCGTCTTGCATCTCCGCCCGCAGCCAACGTCGAAGTTCTCGCGTGTCGAGATACAGACCCGCGTCCTGATGAAGCAGCGGCCGAAACGCGTAGCGCGCGCCGTTCTCGACGATCCATTCGTCGGGCGGCAAGTCGGCGCCGAACAAGATCGTTCCCGCACGCGCGTGCGTCTCGCGCGAACTCCGTATTTTCCAGTACCCGATGCGCAACCACGGCAGCCGCGCACGAAGCACATCGATGGCCTCGTCGACCGCCGCGCGATCGCCGGTTCCCGCGCCCGCGTAGTCGAACAGCACGACGGAGGTCGCATAGACGTCCACGACGAGCGCCGGCCAGCCCTCGAGAAAGCCATTGAACGCGCGCCACGCAGTCGTGTGGGGCTCTTCGATCCATGGGGCTCGCTGGTCGACGGCGAGACCCAAACGTTCCCGAAGCGACGCCACCGCGCGAGCTTCGCGTGATCATCGTCGGGACGCCAGTGCTCCGAGAGAATCGCGCGCGCGGCCCGTCGCGAGCGTTGACACTCGCGCGGCCAGAGTCGTAGCGTGAATGCGCGCGGATCGCGAACGGACGCCGCCGCTGCACACAGGACCATGCGGCTCTTCAGCGGAAAAATCCCAGTCATCTCGGGTGAGATCGTTCGAACCCTTTCCGGCGACAACGACATCGAGACGACCGCGCCCCGCGAGGTCGAAGCCGATCTCGAGAGTGTCATGAAAGAGTATCTCCGCATGGAGCGAGAGATCTCGGAGAAGGCCAAGGATCGGATGGAAGCCGTTGGCGGCAACCGGAGTGATCTCGGGCGACTGAAGCGAGCCATCGCCGACCAAAAGGGATTCGGTGTCGGCGAAGAGTCGGTGTCGTGGATTCTGGATCAGTTGCTTCAGATGCTGATGCGATCGCCACACGTCGACGAGGTGTTCAGCGACGACCTCACGATGCGACGCAAGATGCGGACGATTCTGCAGAAGCACATGTCCGCGGACGACGAGTTGGACAAGGAAGTGCGCGCGAAGATCAAGAACCTGCAAGAGGGGACGCAGGCCTGGGAAATCGAGTACCAAAAAGTGCTCGAGCAGGTCCGCCGCAAGCAGCGCTTGGAGTAGGCGCGAGGGCAATGGCCATGGGCTGGATGCCGAAGGTCGAAGACAAGAAGCACGTCTGTCACAAGTGCAAGAATGCGCTCGTCTTCGAAGTGAAAATGCAGCGTCGGGACACGTGCCCGCACTGCGGCGCCGACCTGCACTGCTGCAAGAACTGTGAGTACTGGGACCCGGGCGCGCACAACCAGTGCAAGGAGCACATCACGGAGTACATTCCAGAGCGCGAGGCGACCAACCATTGCTCGTTCTTCACGTTCAGAGATGGCGAATCTGCAGACGACGGTGCGCAACTGAAGGCTCGTGCCAAACTCGACGCGCTCTTTCGCAAGAAGTAGCCGCGCCGAGACTGTGAAAGGATCATCGACGTGCGAGTGCTCGTGACGGGTGGGGCGGGGTTCATCGGCTCGAATCTGTGTGACGCTCTCGTCGCGCGCGGAGACGACGTTCGAGTCCTCGACAACTTCTCGAGCGGGCGCCGCGAGAACCTCGCGCGCCTCGCGGGGAAGATCGATCTTCACGAGGGCGACCTCCGCGACCGCTCGGCGTGTGCACGCGCCGTCGAAGGCGTCGCGTTGATCCTGCACGAGGGGGCCGTCCCGTCCGTCGTACGTTCGGTCGAAGACCCCGTCACGACGAATGACGCGAACGTGATGGGCACCATGAACATTCTCGACGCGGCGAGACGGGCCGGCGTCGAGCGGCTCGTGTTTGCTGCCAGCTCCGCGGCGTACGGGGAGACCGAGGTGCTGCCCAAAGTCGAGACGATGACGCCGGACCCCGTGTCGCCCTACGCGGTCTCGAAACTGGCCGGCGAGCACTACCTGCGCGTGTTCGCGAAATTGTACGGAATGAAGACCGTATCGCTGCGGTACTTCAACGTCTTCGGTCCTCGACAAGATCCCAAGAGTGACTACGCCGCGGTCGTACCGCGATTCATCACGTCGATTCTCGGCGGCCGTCCACCCACGATCTACGGCGACGGCGAGCAAAGCCGCGACTTCTGCTACATCGCGAACGTCGTGCAAGCGAACCTTCTCGCAGCCTCGGCGGACGTGCACGGCGAGGTCGTCAACATCGCATGCGCTGAACGGACGACGCTGAACCAATTGGTTCAGATCATCAATGAAGAGTGCGGTGCCGCGCTCGTCGCCACACACGAACCGCCGCGGGCCGGCGATGTTCGACACTCCCTCGCGGACATCGGCGCTGCGAACCGACTGATTGGGTACAAGCCGACTCACATGTTGCGCGAAGGTCTGCGCGAGGCGATCCAACACTATCGCAAGCTCAGCGCCTGAGATGATCCGGAGCATGACCGGTTTCGGGGTTGCGGACGCCCCGCTCGGAGCCGGGCGGATCACACTCGAGGTTCGGTCCGTCAACCATCGCTTCATCGACATTCGGGTCCGACTTCCCCGGGAAATGGGCGAACACAACGCGTTCGTCGAACAACTCGCGCGCGCCGCGCTCGGTCGCGGGCGCGTCGAAGTGTGCGTGTGGATGGCGGCCGAGTCGGGCAGCGGCGTCGAGTTGGACAAGGTTCGAGCGAGGTCCGTGCTTCGCGCATTCGAGGAACTTGCGTCGGAGATGGGCATTCCCGGTCCTGTTCCGCTGTCGTTGCTCGCGAACGTTCCGGATCTGTTCACGACGCCCGCCCAGGGGCACCCCGAACGAGTGCGTGAAGCGCTGCGGCTGGCGCTCGAGGGAGCGCTCGTGCATCTCGAGGAAATGAAGCGGGCCGAAGGTGAGCATCTGCACGCCGACCTTGCGGCGCGCGCCGCGAACGTGTCCGCGCTGGTGGCGCGGATCGCATCGCACACGCAGGACATCGCGGTGCGGCAACGCCAGCGGCTGCGCGAGCGCGTGGCACGTCTCACCGAAGGGACGGAACTTCGCGCCGACCCTGTGAGAATCGAGCAGGAGATCGCGATCTTGGCGGCGAACGCCGACGTTTCCGAAGAGATCGAGCGGCTGCGTAGCCACGGGATGCAGTTCGAGCGGCTTCTCGCGGCGTCGGACGCGGTCGGCCGGCGGCTGGACTTCCTGCTGCAGGAAATGAGTCGCGAAGTAAATACCGTCGGGGCCAAGGCGAGCGGGTCCGACGTGTCGTTTGCCATCGTGGAACTGAAAGCGGAGATCGACCGCATGCGCGAGCAAGTACAGAACATCGAGTGACGAGCGCGGGGTGAAAGGCGCCCGCCGAGGTTCTCGATCCGCGGCAACGGCTCTGGTACCCTCCGCGGACCGTGCCGGCCGACGAGTTCTTGCTGCTCATCCTTGCCGGGCCCTCCGGATCGGGGAAGACCACCCTGACCCAGCGCCTGCTTCGTGAATTCCCCGATGTGACGCTTTCGATTTCGTACACGACCCGCGCGCCGCGAGGCTCCGAACGTGACGGCGTCGAGTACCACTTCGTCGACCGCGCGCGATTTGTCGAGCTGGTCTCGAACGGCGACTTTCTCGAGTGGGCGGAGGTGCACGGGTCGCTGTACGGCACCGCGGCTTCTCAGGTCTCCCGGGCGCGCGAGACGCATCGCGGCGTCTTGTTCGACGTCGATTTTCAGGGTGCGCGACAGATCCGTGCGAGCGTTCGAAACCAAGACGTCGTCGGTGTGTTCCTGTTGCCGCCGTCGATGGCCGAACTCGAGCGGCGACTGCGCACGCGTGGAACCGATTCCGAGGAAGTCGTCGCCCGGCGGCTGCGCAAGGCGCTCGACGAGATCGAGCATTACGCGATTTTCGATTACCTCGTCGTGAACGATTCGCTCGATCGTGCGTACGACGACGTGCGCGCGATCGTCCTCGCAGAACGCGCGCGTCGGACTCGGCGCGCGACGATCGCGGAAACTCTGCTCCGCCCGTCCCGCGGAGGACTTCCGTGACGGACGCTGCGATCGACACCACCGTCGCCATCGAGGCTCCCGAGCAGATCCGATTTCGATACCGACTGGCAGGGCCATCGCTGCGTGCGGTTGCGCACCTCGTCGACCTGGTGATCATCGGGTTCATCCTCGGCGCCGCGGCGCTGATCGGTGCGATCTTCGCCATCCCGTTCCTGCTCGGCGGAACCGAAGGCGCGGACAAGACGATGACCGGTGTGATTCTTTTGGTCGTGTTCACTCTCCAGTGGGGGTACTTCACGCTCTTCGAAGCGCTCCGAAACGGCCAGACTCCCGGCAAGGCGATGTTCTCGCTGCGCGTGGTCAAGGACGGTGGCGAGCCCATCGGTCTTGTCGACGCGACGCTGCGAAACCTCGTCCGCGCGGCGGACCTGCTGCCCGTCGGCTACCTCGCAGGTGTCGTGTCGATGTTGATCGATCCGCGTTTCCGCCGGCTGGGTGATCTCGTCGCCGGGACGATGGTCGTCGTCGAGGACCGGCTGACCGTCGCGACGCCGCTCTACGTCATGCCGCCCACGCCGGACGAGGCCCGCACGCTGCCGATGCGCGTCGTGCTCGATGCCGACGAACTCCGCGCGATCGAGGCGTTTCTTCGACGTGCGATCGAACTCGGCCCCGAACTCTCCGCCGAACTCGCGGCGACCGTCGCCGCGGGACTCGCTCGACGCCACGGGTACTGGCACTCGGATCCCGTCCGTCTGCTGGCACTTCTCTATCTCCGCGCATCGGAACCGCTTCGCCTGGCGGGTGCCGCCGCGCGGGGTGCCATCCCAGGGCTGCCTGCGAGCGCGCGATGACCCAGGACGAATTCATCATCGCGCACCAGTCGGAGTGGGCCGAACTGGACCAACTGCTCGGCGAATCTCGCGACCGGGGCGTGAAACGAATGTCCCCGTTCGCGATCTCCCGGCTCGCGGCGCTGTACCGCGGGCTTTCCGCAGATGTTGCCCGCGCCGAGGGCTCCCGATTCGGTGACGACCTTCTCGCACACCTCGAGCGACTCGCGTCTCGCGCCCACGCGCTGCTGTACAAGGCACCGCCATGGCGCATTCGCGTCGCGTGGAACTTTCTCTCGCGCGAGTTTCCGCGGACGCTTCGGCGTCGCTCGGGGTATTTCACCGCGGCGTCGGTGCTGTTCTTTGTGCCGATGATTCTCGGGATCGTCGGGGCGATCGTGTCCCCGGGCTTCGCCGAGCGCGTCGTGCCGGCCAGCGCGCTCGCACAGGCGGCCGACAATTTCGGTGACCGCTACGGTGGCGGACGCGGCGCGGGCGAGGGTGCGTTGATGACGGGCTTTTACGTCTACAACAACGTCGGCATCGCATTTCGCTGCTTTGCGATGGGCGTCTTCTTCGGCCTCGGAAGCGTGTTCTTTCTGGTTTTCAACGGCGTGATGATCGGCGTGGTGCTCGGCTACGTCGTGCGCATCGGCCACGGCGACAACATTCTGTCGTTCGTCGCATCGCACTCGCCGTTCGAGCTGACCGCGATCGTGATATCGGGCGCCGCGGGGTTGCAAATGGGCATGTCGCTCGTGCGCACGCATGGCGAGACTCGGCTCGGCTCCCTCCGGAGGCAGGGCCCGGAGATCCTGCGACTGGTCCTCGGCGCGGCCGTGATGCTTCTCATCGCGGCGCTGATCGAGGGAAACTACTCGGGATCGGCGCTTCCAATTCCGATCAAGTTGGCGTCCGGCGCGGCGCTGACGCTCGCCGTCGTCGCGTACCTCGCGTTCGCGGGACGGGACGATTCGAAATCCGTCACGCCGCCGGCCGGCGTTCTCGAAGGCCTTGGCGCCGAGGACGCCCGGGGCTCGTCGGCATGAAGGCCGTCCCCGATGCGCGCGTCGTGTTGCGTCCACGCGGACTGCTCGAATCGTGCGATCTCGCGCTGCGATTCATGGCCATCCATGCCGGCGCGTACACCCGCGTGGCGGTCGCCTACGTGTTGCCTGCATTCGTAACGCTCTACGTGCTTCGACGATGGCTGCGAGTGGACTGGGAGATCCTTTGGTGGATCGCGCTCGCGCTCTCCGCATTTCTCGAGGGACCGTTTACGATTCTTTCGGGTCAACTGGGCCTTCGATCGGACGCAGGCGTTCGTCAGGTGTCCCGCGCATTCGCCCGCCGATTGGTACCGTACTCGTTGGTGCTCCTCGGTGCGGCGCTTCTCCAGTCCCTCGCAGTGCTGCTCTTGGTCGTACCGTGGCTGTGGGCTGCCCCCGCGCTGGTGTTCGCGTCGGAAATCGTTCTGCTCGAGGGCACCGGCGCGGGCGCGATGCGTCGCTCCCGCCGGCTCGGAACTGGATTCGGTTACTCCAGCCGGGCGCTCGGCCTCGTGTTCCTGCTCGCGTTCATTCGGGTCGTCTGCGTCGTTCTCGCCGAAGTGGGCCTGCGCAATACCGTCGGCGTTCTGCTCGATCTCCGACTGCCCGTCGAATCGATGTGGAACACGGGTGGCAGCCCGTACGCGCTCGTCGGGCTCTGCGCGAGCATTCCCGTATGCGCGGGCGTTCGGTACATGAGCTATCTCGACGTGCGAACCCGACGCGAGGGCTGGGACCTGCAGCGTCGCTTCCACGGTCTCGCCGAGCGACTCGCCGAGCGTCGTGCCGCATGAATCTCCGCATGGCACACCGAGCGGTATTCGTTGCGGGCGCGCTGTTGCTGCCCGCCGCGTCCAGCCACGCGCAAACCGCGACGCCGCAGACACGCGCGCGCGCCATTCTCCGCGGGAGCGCGTACCCATTCTGCCACGACGCCGAGCGGCGACCGGGTCCCGACGAGCTCGCGTATTGCGCGTACCTTGGGCCGCAGAGCGCTTGCCCCGAGTTTCGTCGCGCGTGCGACGCGATGCTCACGCAGTTCCGCGACCATCCGCGGGCGCCGCCAATGAACTGCGGTGGTCCGTCGCTCGTCGGGCTGGCGGGCGCCGCGCGAACGGCGTTCATTGGCGTGATTGCAATCCTCGCGCTGGCCGCGCTGTGGTTCATCGTGCGAGGCATCGTGCGTGCACGCCGGAAGACGGAGTCGTCCGACGTGAAGCCCGACACGGACGACGAGCGTCCGTCGAGTGCACCGATCCCGTCCGCGCCGTCGGGGGATCTGTACGACCGGGCGCTCGCCGCGCACGCGAGTGGACAGTGGGCGGAGGCGCTGTACCTGCTGTTCGCGTCACTTCTGCGCCGCCTGGACGAACGCGGAGTGATTCACATCGAGACGTCCCGCACGAACGGTGAGTACGTCCGCGAGTGCGTGCCGGACGACCTCCGCTCCACGCTGCGAGACGCCGTGCGCGTGGTCGAGACCGTCAAGTACGGCGGTCGGGCGGCGACGTCCGAGGCGTTCGAGCGGCTGCGACCGCACGTCGAACCGATCGTGCGCGCCGCCACGGTGTGGGCGCTGGTCGTCCTGCTCGGCGGCGGCGTCCAGTCATGCTCCGGTGGCGGTGGATTGTTCGGACGCCGCGAAAACTCGGCACGCGGACACCGTGCGGTCCGCGAGCTGCTCGTGCAAGAAGGACTGTCCGCGCGTCTGCTGAGCGACCCGCTCGGCGACCTCGCCAGCGGAACGTCGGTCGTGTTCCTCGATGCGGAAATGCACCGCGTGGACAGCCAGACGCGTGCGACCGTTCTGCAGTGGGTCGATCGCGGCGGTGCGTTGATCTTGGGCGGCGGCGCGACTGAATGGGGAACGGACATCGGTGCGCCGCTCGACGGCACGGCATCCGCGGGCACGGACGTGCAGCTGTCGGAGACGTATGGGTCCCTTCACGCGCAAGTTCCCGAAGGATCGCCAGTGTTCGGCGCCTCCCTCCAAGCGCAGGGCGTTGCCGCGTCCGTGGCCGCCGGCAGGCCGTACGTGGTGTGGCTACCGCGCGGCAACGGTCGCGTCCTGGCGTTCGCATCGCCCGAATTGCTCACGAATGGAGCGCTCGCGGTCGGTGACAATCCGGCTGCCGTGGTCGCGATGATTCGCGGCTTCGCGGGGGGTCGACCGATCGACTTCGTGGAGACCGTCGAAGGGGAATCACGCAATCCGTTGCGCTCCCTGTCCGAAGCGGGACTGCTTCCGCTCGTCCTGCAGGTCTTGTTGATCGTCGCGCTGTTCTACCTCTTGGTCGGCCGGCACTTCGGAACGCCACGCGACCGCGACGTGGTCCGTCGACGTGCGTTCGCAGAGCACGTTCGCGCGCTCGGAACGCTCTACGGCCGCGCCCGGACGTCGCGAGCGGCTCTCATGACGTACGCTGGGTTCGTCACCGAGCGGTTCCGTGAGCGCTCGATCGCTTCGCAGGCCGGCCTCGCCGAGGTGATCGCGGCCCGTGTCGGGACGACGTCGGACGATGTCAGCGCCACGCTCGAGGCGATCCAGGGGGCGACGATCGACCCGGCCGCAAAGCGCGACGAAGGCGTCGACTTGGTACTGATCCAGAAGCTCAACGAATGGGTGCGCCGGCTGTAGTCCGCGCGCGTTGCACACAAGACGAACGACCGCAGGGAGGCACACGTGGAGGTGGCAGAGTTTGCAACGAAGTTCGACGCAGTTCGACGCGAGGTCGCGCGTGCGGTGCTCGGGCAGGATGACATCGTGACCGGCGCGCTCGTGGCGCTCTTTGCGCGGGGCCACGTGCTGCTCGAAGGCGCGCCAGGGCTCGGGAAGACGCTCCTGGTCCGTACGCTGGGCATTTCGCTCGGCTGCACGTTTCGGCGAATTCAATTCACGCCGGATCTGATGCCGTCCGACGTGACGGGTTCGAGCGTGTTCAACCAGAAGAACGATGCATTCGAGTTCGTCCCGGGGCCGATCTTCACGCAAGTGCTGCTCGCGGATGAAATCAACCGCGCGCCGGCGAAGACCCAGAGCGCGTTGCTCGAAGGAATGCAGGAGCGCACCGTCACGACCGACGGCGTGACCCGGCCGCTCCCCGCGCCATTCTTCGTCGTTGCGACGCAGAATCCCATCGAGTCGCAGGGCACCTACCCGCTGCCCGAGGCCCAACTCGATCGCTTCCTCGTGAAGCTGCTCGTGCAGTACCCGCACGTCGAAGTCGAAAAGAACCTGCTCCGGTACTATCTTCAGGGCTTCGACGCGAGCGACATCGACCGAGTCGGCTTGCGAACGTTGCTCGACGCCGCGGCAATCGCGGACATGCAGTCGGTCGTCCGCAGCGTGCGGGTGGACGACGCCGTCGTTGCGTACATCACGGACATCGTGCGGCGAACGCGCGAGCACCGCTCGATCCAGATCGGCGCATCGCCTCGCGCGTCCATCGCGCTCCTGCGTTGCGCACAGATTCTTGCCGCGGTCGACGGTCGTGACTTCGTCGTTCCCGACGACGTGAAGTCCCTCGCATCGGCCATCTTGCGCCACCGTCTCACGTTGCATCCCGACGCGGAGATCCAGGGGATCTCTGCGGACGATTGCGTTCAGGGAATCTTCCGCGAGACGCCCGCGCCGCAGGTTCGCTTGTCGTGACCGCGTCGGGCGACCGATTGCCGGTGCGCAGCACGCGCGCGTCCATTGCGCCGTCGAGCGCATCGCTCGCCATTCAGCGCGCTCGAGCGCACGGTCGCTGGCTTCCCACACGCTGGCTGCTGGCGGCCCTTGGCGTGCCGATGGTGTTTGCGCTCGCGGCGTTCGTCTGGCCGGTGTTGGGCTGGGTCGCGCTCGGCGGCGATGGGCTGATCGTTCTGCTCGCACTCGTCGAGTGGTTCCGAATTCCGCGGCACGCGCTCGAGATCACGCGAGAGACGCCCGACGTATACGCAGTGGGCCGGCCGAATCCGGTCTCGCTCCGGGTGAAGAATCGCTCGAATCGTTCTCTGGTTGTCGAATTGAACGACGATCTGTTCCCGCACGCCGACGCGACCGGGCTGCCGGCCCGATTTGATCTCGCCCCCGGCGCACGCGTCGTCGTTCGATACTCGGGGCGGCCGACGCGGCGAGGCGCGTACGCACTGGGAGATCACTTCGTTCGGTACGGTGCGCGCGGCGCGTTTGCTCGCCGACAAGAGCGTGTTGCGGCCTTCGACGAGATCAACGTGTATCCCGACGTCGTGGCCGTCCGGACCTACGACCAATGGGCGCGCCAGGACCGGGCGGATCGGCTCACGGGTTCGCTCCGCATGCGCGGCGGCGAGAGCGAATTCGAGCGCCTGAGACTCTACGCTCGCGACGACGAATTTCGGCACATCGACTGGAAGGCCACCGCGCGAAACCGAGAATTGATGGTGCGGCAGTACCAGACCGAGACCCAGCAGAGTGTTCTCGTCGTGCTGGACTGCGCGCGCACGATGCGGGGCGAAGCGGAGGGACTGTCGTTCCTCGATCACGCTCTGAACGCGACGCTGATGTTGTCGCACGTCGCGCTGCAACGTGGAGACCAGGTGGGGCTGTTCACGTTCGACGATCAACCACGGAAGTTCGTCGCGGCCGCGTCGGGTCGCGCGACCGAGCGGAAGATCATCCAGTCGATCTATGCGCTCGAGCCCGAACTGACGGAAGCGGACTACACAGCGGCGTTCACGTTCCTGAAATCCCGTGCGCGAAAGCGATCGCTCGTGGTCGTGTTCACGCAGGTGTTGGACGCTTCGGCCGCGAAACGATTGAGTGCGCTCATGCGCGGACTTCTCCCACGGCACCTCCCGCTGTGCGTGCTCCTACGTGACCGGGACATCGACACGCTCGCAACCGCGCCGATGACCCATCCTCGTGACGCGTACGTGCGCGCGGCGGCGGCCGAGGCGATCGCGTGGCGTGAACAGCTCGTGCGGGACATGAAAAACGCCGGCGTGCTGGTGCTCGACGTGCATCCCGACCAAATGACGCCGCAAGTCGTGCGGCGTTATGCCGAGATCAAGACTCGGCAGTTGCTCTAGCCCTCGGCGTCTTCGATCAGTTCGCGCTCGGCGCGAAGTCGGCGGCGCTCGGCTTCCACGACGGGCGCCATCAGCCGCTTGGCGTCTGGCTCGTCGAGCAGCACCAATTCGTCGATCGCCACGTCTGCCGCGGTCTCGGCGAGGAGCCAGCGCACCGCGTCCGCCGGGCCGACCTCGCCTGTCGCGCGTCCGGGCAGCGCGGCGACGGCGTTTCGCAGTCGAAGGCGCGCCAGCGATTCGGCCGTGGCGCGAACTACGCTCGTGTACCGCGCCTCGCCGAATTCCGCGCGCGGGCCGAGCCCAAACAGAACGATCTTGTCGAACGTCAGCCTCCCCTGCGAGGGCACCAAGGTCTGCTCACCGAACGCACCGGACATAGCCCCGGACACGATCGCGCGCGAGAGTGCGCCGCACATTCGCCAGTCGCATAGGCCCGCCGCACCGCGGAGCGGCCGCTCGTCTTCGAAGAAAGAAACGATCACAGCTTCGTATCGCAGCGCGTCCATGCTCGCGAGAGCGAGTCGCTCGTACCGAAGTTCCATTCTCGCTACAGCTTGCCGGCGTCGCGCGCGAGCCGGTCCAGTACCCCATTTGCGAACGCCGGCGATTCTTCGCTGCCGAAGCGCCGCGCAAGATCCACGGCCTCGTCGATCGCGACCGTGGCGGGCACTTCACCTCCGAAGCCGATCTCCCATGCCGCGAGGCGCAGTACGTTTCGGTCGACGACGCTCATGCGCTCCAACCGCCACTGTGAGTTTGCGGCGCGAATCGCAGCGTCGATCGCGTCCCGCTGCGTCGTCACGGCCAGCACCGCCGCGTCCGCGTACGCCCGACCCACCGCCGGGCCTTCCATGTGGGCCCAATAGTCGCGCAACGCATCGGGGACTGCCTCGCTCCCCGGGCTCCCCGCGACGTCGAGGGCGTAGAGTATCTGCAACGTCGCTTCCCGCGCCTGGCGCCGAGGTCCGATCTCACGCGTCGCCGGGGACTCGCGCTCGACGGGCGCGTCAGGCTCCATGACCGGCGAGCGAGCGCAGGAGGTTCGCCATTTCGATCGCACTCATCGCCGCGTCCCAGCCCTTGTTGCCCATCTTGGTGCCCGCGCGCTCGATGGCTTGCTCGAGTGTGTCGGTGGTGATCACTCCGAGCGCGATCGGCACGCCCGATGCGAGCGCGACCTGCGCGAGGCCCTTGGTCGCTTCGCCCGCGACGTAGTCGAAATGCGGCGTGCCACCGCGGATGACCGCGCCGACGGCAACGATGGCGTCAAACTTCTTCGACGACGCGAGCTGTTTGGCGGCCACCGGCATTTCCCAGGACCCCGGAACGCGGACGATCGTGACGTCGGTGCCGCCATGACGCCGAATGCAGTCCAACGCGCCCTCGACGAGTTGTTCGACGATGAAGTGGTTGAACCGGCTCGCGAGGATGCAAAATCGCAGTCCCGCGGCGTGGAAGCCGGCTTCGATCACGGTGGGCTTGGCGGCGTCGGACATGCTGCAGGGTATACCCGTTGCCGCGCGGCGGCTGCAATGGGGGCGCTGTCGTTGCGCGTGCCGGGGTTCGGCGCGCGTGACCGCGGCGTTACGCGCGCCCGGCGGATGACGCCCCGATCGTGATGTGCTCGACGACTTCCAGCCCATATCCCGCGAGTCCGACGAACTTTCGCGGGTTGCTCGTGAGCATGCGTATGCGCCGCAATCCACAGTCCAAAAGCACCTGCGCGCCGAGCCCGAAGTCGCGATGCGGGGGTCGACCATCGCCCGTCCGTCCAGCGGCGACCGGGCGGGTGCCGCGCTCCTGGAGCAACCGAATCTCCGCGGCAACGTCTGCGCGAACCGGCGGGATGTACACGACGACGCCGGAGCCGTCGGCCTCGATTCGACGCATCGATTCGTTCAGGTGCACGCCGCCGCTGATGCCGCCAGGAAGCGGGCCGCCCTCGGGCGCGAACAGGTCTGCGAACAGCGATCCGCGGTGCATTCGCACGAGGGTCGGACGGTCTGCGTCCGGCTGCCCGAGGGTGAGCGCGACGTATTGCTTCGACTCGATGGCTTCGTACACGTGCGCGTTCCATGTCGCCGCGAACCCCGCGGGTCGGAACGCGTAGGTCGCGATGCGCTTGACGAGTCGCTCGTGCTGCAAGCGAAAATGAATCAGGTCTTCGATCGTCAGAATGTGCAGCTTGTGACGCTCGGCGAAGCGCTCGAGGTCCGGCAGACGTGCCATCGATCCGTCGTCGTTCATGATCTCGCAGATCACCGCGGCCGGCGCGAGGGATGCGAGGCGGACGAGGTCGATCGAGCCCTCCGTGTGTCCCGTGCGTTGGAGAACTCCGCCCGGCTTTCCTCGCAGCGGAAATACGTGTCCCGGCGCAACGATGTCGTCTGGGGTTGCACTCGGCGACGACGCCACGCGAATCGTGTGGGCGCGATCGAACGCGCTGATCCCCGTCGTGACGCCCTCGCGCGCCTCGATGCTCACGGTGAACGCCGTCGATCGGCTCGAACGGTTCTCGTCGACCATCATCGCGAGTCCGAGGCGTCGAACCTGGTCCTCCGTCAACGTCAGGCAGATCAACCCACGCGCGTGGGTCGCCATGAAGTTCACGCTTTCCGGATTGACCCGGTCGGCTGCGAGCACGAGATCCCCTTCGTTCTCTCGATCCTCGTCGTCGACGAGAATCACCATGCGCCCTGCTTCGATCTCCTGGATCGCTTGCCGCACTCGCCCGTCGAAACTGCCCTGAAGTGCCATGTCGTTTCCTACGATTTCTTCACGAAGCCGGCGCGCTCGAGCAGCGCGAGGTCCACGGGCGCGTCCGCCGCCTGCGGTTCGATCAATCGCGCAACGTAGCGCGCGATCAAGTCGACTTCGAGGTTCACACGCGCGCCACGCACGAGTCCGCCGAGCGTCGTCGCCGCCAGCGTGAACGGTACCAACATTGCCGCGAACGACCTGGGGTCGACCGCGTTCACGGTCAAGCTCACGCCGTCGACGGTGATGCTGCCTTTGGTCGCCACGAAGCGCAGGACGTCCGGGGGTGCAGCGATCGTCCAGCGACGCGCGTCGCCGATGCGTTCGTCGCGATCGACTACGCCCACGCCGTCCACGTGTCCGGCCACGAGGTGCCCGCCCAGTCGCGACCCGACCTGCAGTGCGCGCTCGAGATTCACCCTCGCGCCGATCGCGAGCGACCCCAGCGTCGTGCGCGCGAGAGTCTCGGCCGCCGCAACGGCTTCCAATGCGCCTCGCCCATCGCGGATCGCTGTCAAGCATACGCCGTTCACCGACACGCTCTCGCCGGCGATGATGTCCGGGTAGGCGCACGAGATCGCGAGACGCGACTCGTGCTCCGAGCGTGCGAGCGACTCGACGACGCCGACGTCAGTGATGATGCCGGTGAACATCCGAGAATTCTCCGCGCACTCGCCAATCGTCCCCGACCTGATCCACTCGCACTCGTTCCAACCGATGTGCATCGGACAGCGCCGCGATGCCGACGCCGCCAAATGCAGGAACCGCGTCGCGCCCGCCGATCAGCATCGGGGCGACATAGCACACCAGCGCATCCGCGAGCCCAGCGTCGAGAAACGCCCCGTGCAGGGTCCCGCCGCCCTCCACCAGCACCGACACCATCCCCCGCGAACCGAGTTCGCGCATCGCCGCGTCGAGATCCACGCGGTGCTCACGGCCGTCGACCGCGATCAACTCGCATCCCGCGCGGTCGAGTGCGTCGAGCCGCGCTGTGTCGGCGTCCCGAGAGTGCACGACGCACGTGCGGAATTGTCGGGCGGTTCGCGCCAGTTGCGACTCGAGTCCGAGCATCGCGTTCGTGTCCACGACGACGCGCGCGGGCGGCCCCGGTGCGGGAATCTCGACGTCTCGCGGGGTCAACATCGGATTGTCGGCGCGCACGGTTCCTGCGCCCACGACGATCGCGTCCATCGAAGCGCGGAGCGCATGGGCGTCGTGTCGCGCGGCGGTGCCGGTGATCCATTTGCTTTCCCCCGTTCGCGTGGCGATGCGACCGTCGAGGGACATCCCCACTTTCAGGGTGACGTACGGCCGCCCCGACCGAACGTGCTTTCGCCATGCGCGAATCACCTCGTCGCATTCATCGGTCTCGACGCCGACGTCGACGACGACACCTGCGGCGCGCAGCGCTTCGATTCCGTGGCCGTGCACGTGGGGATTCGGATCGCGGACGCCGACGACCACACGCTGGATCCCCGCATCGATCAGTGCCCGGGTGCACGGCGGCGTGCGTCCATCGTGGTTGCATGGCTCGAGCGTCGTGTACATCGTCGCCCCGCGGGCGGATTCACCCGCACGCTGCAACGCGGCGACCTCGGCGTGAGGTCCGCCGGGTCCTGCGTGATGGCCGTCGGCGATTTTCGCACGGTCGCGCACGAGTACGGCACCGACGGGCGGGTTCGGCGACGGGCGCGCGCGTTGGGCATTGCCGATCGCCAGCCGCATCCACGCGGCGTCTTCGACTGGCGCGTCGTCAGGCACGCGGTTTGTCCCCTTTGCCTCGCAGCAGTCCGCTGAGTTCGTCCATGAACTCCTGCAGATCCCGAAACGAGCGGTACACGGAGGCAAACCGCACGTACGCAACCTCGTCGACCTCGCGCAGCCGCCCCATCACTTTCTCTCCGATGAGGGCCGATGGAACTTCCTTCTCGCCGCCGTCGGCCAGCTCCCGCTCGATGCCGTCCGCGAGCCCCGCGATCTGCTCCGCGGAAATCGGGCGCTTCTCGCACGCCCGCTGCAATCCCGACACGAGCTTGGAGTGATCGAACGGTTCCCGGCGGCCGTCTTTCTTCACCACGAGCGGAAGCGATTCTTCGATGCGCTCGTACGTCGTGTACCGGCGTGTGCATTCGGCGCACTCACGACGACGCCGCGTGACTTCCGCGCCCTGCGACAGTCGCGAGTCGATCACCTTGTTCTCGAGGTGGCCGCAGTAGGGGCACTTCATGGCGCGCGCAATCTAGCTCCCGGGCCTCGGAAATTCTACGGAACGTGAGAAATCGACCGCGACGATTGCGGGGCCACGCGCCGAGGGGTAGCATGAAGTCCCTCTCGTCCTCGGAGCACGCATGTCTGAAACGACCGCTGCCGCGAGTCCCGCCGCTGTCTGGCGTGCCGGAACCATGACCGTCGAAGATCTCGAACGTCTGGCCGATGCAATCCGGCCGTCGTGGGAGGTGGGTCTCGACGTCGCGGGGGGCGAAGCGGGAGCCCGGGTGAACCACGAGGCGATTCGGCCAACGGCCGTAGGCTTCGGCGCTGCCCCGGCCGGGGTCGCGGCCCAATTGGGTGGCTTGGCGGGCGGGTCCATGGACGCGTCGCTCACGTCGACTGCGCACTCGGGTACGTCACCGGCTGTCTCCCCCCCTGGGGTTGCGCCGCCGCCGACGTCCGCGGCGCGAGCCGTTCCGTCGACGCCGTCCGTCGCGAAGCCGCAAGCGACCCGGGGCGGGTTCGACGTGAATTTCGACGAGTCGTTCGACATTCCGACGCAAAAGAGCCGTGCGCCACTGTTTGCGGCGATGGGCGGCGGTGCACTCCTGCTCGTGGGTATTTTGTACTTCTCGCTGTCGCCGTCTCGCTCCACCGTGGCCATCACGACGTCCGCGAGCGCCGCCGCGAACGCGCCGACGCCAACCGCTGGATCTACAGCCCTGCCCCCGGTGGCATCGCCGACTGCGGAGTCCCCAACTGCGGCTGCACCGATTGCCCCGCCCCCACTTGAACAGCCCGCCGCCGCGATGCCAACCGCTGCCGCACCGCCGGCGCTCGCGGCGGTGCCCGTCGCCGTGACGCCCGCTGCGGCCATCGCACTGCCGCCCGTCGCGGCGATGCCGGCTCCAGTCGCGGTTGCGCCCGCGGTTCGTCGCGCGGCGCACGTGCCGGCGCCTGTCGCCGCCGCGGTTGTCGCCCCCGCTCGCCGAGTCGTGGCGCCGCCTCCGGTTCGCCCGGCGCCGGTCGTCGCCGCCGCAGCGCCGCGTCCTGCTGCGACCCCGCGCCCGGCACCCCGCCGCGTACGATCCGTCGGCTTCGTGTCGGCGAACCCCTACTGATCTGCTTCGGATTGTTTCCGCGCGCTCGAGCGTAGGCGCTGAACCAATACGCGAATCACGGCCTCGGCGATCTCCGCGGTCGAGTGCAGCTCCTCGTAGAAGTCTTCGCGGGCGATGCGCATGAGCACGGCGTCCTCGACGACGCGCGCGGTTGCAACGTGCGGCGCGGAGTCCAGCACGGACATTTCGCCGAACATCTCACCGACGCCGACCTCGACACCGGCATCGCCGCCGACGCACACGCGGCCCTCCATCACGAAGAACAATGCGTCACCGGCATCTCCGGCCTTGAACACTACGTGCTCTGTGGCCACGCGTTCTACCTCCGCGACACGCGCCAGCGAGACCAACTGTTCGGGCGCGACGTCCGCGAACAGGGGAGCGTTCTGGAGGAAAAGCACCTTTTCGAGCGTCGTGTACATGTCATCGGCCGGCGACATTCCCGTGCGACCGGTCGCCAGAGCATACTCAACGTACGCTCGAACGCGCACGTCGGCGTCCCCGCGCAACGATTCGAGCAAGGATCTCCAACCCTCGGACTGGAACGACACGGCGTGCAGTGCGGCCATCTCGCGAACTGCAGGGTCCGAGTCCCCGACGAGTCGGGAGACGTCGTCTCCCGCCAGCGCCGTCTCGCGAAGGATGGCGCCGTCGAGTGCCAGCAATCGTCCGAACGGCTCGGGGCAGCGCGCGAGCGAAGTGAGAAACCGCGCGGCGGCGGGGTTGGCCACGATCGGCGCCGGCGGCGACGCGCGGCGCAGCTGCCACCAACGATCCAACTGGGTCACGAAGCGCGTGCGTACAGCGACCGGGAGGACATTCTCGGCGAGTTCCACCCCGCGGGCGCGTCGTCCGGCGTCGGCCTGGAAGATCGCGTCGCGAACGGCCGCAGAGCAGCGCCACTTCGACGAGCAAGAGGTTGTCGGTGCCGACTTCGCGCACGAAGCTTCCGACGCCGAGACCGCACGCGAGGATGCCGAGCGTTCGGCCGACGCTGATCAGTCCGAACAGTCGCTTCGCCGAACGCGGGTCGTGCAGATCGTTCGCGACCGACCAGAACTGTGCAAGCGTGAGATTGCCGGCGACCTCGGACGCCACGTAGAAGGCTGCGAGCAGTCCGGGTGGGTTGTATGGCAACAGCACACGAACGCTCGCGTAGCCCGCAGCGGCGGTGAGTGAGAATGCCGTCACGAATCGCGTGCGGGACCAGTGCGTCGATGCGTACGTGTACAGCACGGCGACGAGCGCGCTGGAGAGCCCATACGCGATGAACATCAATGGCAAGAGCGTCGAGACGCGCGCCCCGTAGTGGCTCAGGAACAGCGCGTCGCGCAGCATCCGCCCGAGGACGAAGACGCAACTTGCGACAAAGAGGTACCCCGTGAGGATCGCCGTCCGGCGCGTCTCGTGCGGGCGCATTCCCCAGACGATTCCTGTCGTCGGCGGTCCGCGCGGGGGTTCTGCGCGCGCACGCGCGAGAGGGGGTAGCGATGGTCGCGCGCGGGGCTCGACCGGCTCGGCTCGAAAGCGCGGCCGCGGCTCGTCCGCGTTGGCGCCTTCGGTCATCTCAACGCGAAGTAGCTGACGATCGCGAGCGCGAGCATGAGCAAGCCGATCGCGGCGTACAGCACGACCGGCGCCTTCTTGATGGGGTTGTAGTCGTCCGGGATGGAATTCGAGCTAGCGCCGGGCGAATACATCGCGAATTGCGGAGTCGCCGCGGCGTGTGACGCAGGGGCCGGTGCTGCGTTGGCGCTCGGGAACGCCATCGCCATCGGCTGCATCACCGGCGCCGCGTGCGGACTCGGCGCGGCGCTCGCGGCATGCATCTTCTTCTCGAGGTCCCGCTCGCTCGTCACGGCCCAGTCGCGGTGCGTCCCTTGGAGCCCGAACGCGTGCCCCAGCGCATCGGCAAGCGCGCTGCACGATTGGTATCGCAGGTCCCGCTTCTTCGCGAGCGCCTTGGTCACGATGTCGTCGAGCTGCGGCGGCGCGTCGTCCTTTGCAAACGTCGGCGGCATCGGCTCGTCACTCAGGATCTTGAACAAGATCTGCGGACCCGACGGCGCCTGGAACGGCACTTTGCCCACAGTCATCTCGTACAAAATCGCCCCGAGCGCCCACACGTCCGCGCGGTGGTCGAGGTCGGGCAGGCCCTGCGCTTGTTCGGGCGACATGTAGAACGGCGAGCCAATCGTCGTGCCCATCACCGTGAGCTTCTGACCGCGGTCCTGGCCCTTGGTGAACTTCACGGAGCCGAAGTCCAGGATCTTCACGAGATCGCCAACGCCGGAGCGCACGAGAAAGATGTTGTCGGGTTTCATGTCCCGGTGCACGGCGCCGCTCGCGTGGGCGCCGTCGAGCGCGATCGCGGCCTGCGACATCATTCGCACGACGCGCGGCATTGGGATGATCTTCTCGCGATCGATGAGCGCGCGAAGTTCTTCACCGTCCAGATACTCCATCGCGAGGTACCACGCCCCGCCGGCTCGCCCCGGCGCTGGGACTTCCTGCGCGAAGTCGATGACATCGACGATGTGGGTGTGATCGAGGGCACGCGAGGTCTCCGCTTCGCGTCGGAACCGCTCGATGTTCACGGGGTCTTCCGCGACGTCGGCGTGCAGAATCTTGACGGCGATGCGGCGCTGTTCGGGCAACTGACGGGCTTCGTACACGCGTCCCATGCCGCCGTCGGCGACAACGCGCCGAAGTTCGTATTTCCCGACGATCGTGTGTCCCACGAACGGGTCGTTGGCGTCCTTCGCGAGCGGAAGGCTCTCGACCGGCACGAGCTTGGTGGCGTCGACGGGACAGAAGCCGGCGTCCTCGGCCGGGAACGTTCGCTGGCACTTCGGACAGGCGTTCAGCACGCGTCTACGCTCCGGGCGGTGCCAGGGTGACGGCCCGCAACATCAGGATACGCTGGCAGTTTGGACAATTGTGAATTTGTTTCGCCGAATGCAACTGCATGAAGAGCTGGGGCGGCAGCCGGACGTGGCATGCGCGACAAATGCCGTCGGACACTTGAGCGACGGCCGTCCCGCGCCGTTCGCGGATCGTTTCATATTTCCGCAGCACTTCGGCGCGCACCCGCACCGTGACGGTCTCGCGACTCTTGTGCAGATCGGTCCGCCGCCTCGCGACGTCGTCGAGTGCCGTGCGGATCGTAGCTTCCTGATCGCCGAGCGCGGTTTGCAGTTCGACGAAATCCACTTCGTGCTTCGTGATGGACTCCCGCATCTGCGCAACCGCCGTTTCCAACTCCCCGGCTTTTGAGATCCGCTCTTCACGCTCGCGCCGGAGCACCTCGACCTCACGCGTAAGGGCTTCCATCTCGCGAGCGTTGCGCGCCGTCTGCTGGCGCTTGACGGACCGCGCCAGCCGTTCTCCGATGTCCTGCGCGTCCCGCAAGGACTGCGTCCGTAGCGTTTCGGCCTCGCCGCTCTGAGTCTTTTCGCGCTCCAGCAGCTCCCGGATCCGTTCGACATCGCTTTTGTGCGCGGCCAACCGCTTCTGCAACTCGTCGACCTCGATCTCCAACTGTCGAAACCCGAGATCGATTCGGGCAAGTTCTTCCAAGGCTTCAAGCGTTTCCTGCACCGATGATCCTCCAGAACTGCGTCAGGGACTTCGATCACGCCCCACCCCGGTAGGCCCACCGGGACTCGAACCCGGAACCTTCCGGTTATAAGCCGGATGCTCTTACCGGTTGAGCTATAGGCCCGCTGCTACGAATGACAGGGCCGGGACTGTACGGCATGGGAACCCAGCCGCGCAATGCGCGTGCCACGAACGTGACCACTTGGCCGCGACCGCCTAGGCTTGATTTCTGTGAGCGACGACGACCTACGGTTGGACGCGTACCTCGACCATGTTCGCGTCGAGCGCGGCCTTCGACCCAAGAGCGTCGAAGCATACTCCAGCGATTTGGTGCAGTTTCTCGTGTTTCTTCGGCAGTCGGGCCGCGCGCTCGCACGGTGCGACGCAGGAGACGTTGCGGCCTGGATGGTCTCGCTCTCGCGTCAGGGCATCTCGGCGCGGGCGCAAACCCGAAAGCACAGCGCGCTACGTGGATTTTTCCGATTTCTGCTCGCCGAGCGCCACTTGAAGGCTGATCCGACGGCGCTGGTCCGCACGCCGCGACTTCCGCGGAAACTGCCGCACGTGCTCTCGTTCGCGGACGTCGAGAACCTCTTGACGGCGCCGCCGCGGGACACGCCGCGCGGCCGCCGCGATTTCGCGATGATCCAACTCATGTACGCCTCCGGCCTCCGCGTCAGCGAGTTGGTCGGCGTTCGCGTGGCCGAGATCGACCTCGACCAGTCGTTCGTCAGCATCTTGGGCAAGGGCGGCAAACGACGTCTCGTGCCGTTCGGCGAGTCCGCTCGCGCCGCCGTGGTCGAGTACCTCGAAAAAGTCCGCCCAACGTGGTCGTCGCGCCGAACGAGCGCCGCGTTGTTTCTCACGAACCGGGGCGGCGCCATGACCCGTCAGGGGTTCTGGAAGCTCCTCGCACAGTACGCGCGAGGCGTCGGGATCCTGAAGCCCATCTCGCCCCACAAGCTTCGCCACTCGTTTGCGACACATCTCCTCGAGCGCGGGGCGGATCTCCGGTCGGTGCAAACGATGCTCGGACACGCAGACATCTCGACGACCCAGATCTATACGCACGTGACCTCCGAGCATCTTCGAAGCGCGCACCGACGATTTCACCCCCGCGGCTGAGCGGCCCCGCTTGCTCGGGCCGAGCGGCGGTGGTAGCCCGCGAGGGCAGTGGACGTCGCCCACATCGTACTGATGCTCGTGCCGATGGTGCTGTCGCTCTCGTTCCACGAGTTCGCGCACGCCTTCGTCGCGACGCGCCTCGGCGACGACCTGCCGGAGCGTCAGGGCCGCCTCACGCTCAACCCGATGGCGCACATCGACGTGGTCGGCACACTGGTCATCCCCGCGATCGGGGCACTGACCGCGGTCCCGCTCATCGGGTGGGCGAAGCCCGTGCAAGTGAATCCATTGCGGTTCCGACGCACGATGAGCATGCGCGCGGGCATGATGCTCGTGGCGATCGCCGGGCCACTGTCCAACCTGTTTCTTGCGTTCGTGGCCGCCGCGGTCGCTCGATTCGGCGGCCACGCGATTCGCGCGAATGCGGGTCTGATGGAGTTGCTGTCGTCGATGTTTCTCATGAACCTCGGCCTGTTCGTATTCAACCTGATTCCGATCGCGCCGCTCGACGGATCGCGACTGACGCCGCGCTCGATGGACGACTTCCAAGCGAAGATTGCGCCCTACTCGGGGTTCATCCTGATGGGCATCCTGATGCTGCCGCCCGCTCGCGACTTGCTGTTGACGACGCCGATCCGCTTCCTGGCCAACCTCATCCTTCGGATCCTCGGGTCGCCGTGAGCGAGCCGGAGCCCTCGCTTCCGTTCGATGCGGCTGCGTATCGCGTGGCGCTCCCGGCGTTCGAGGGGCCGCTCGACCTGCTGCTGCACCTCATTCAGAAGCACGAGCTGAACATCTTCGACATCCCGATCTCGTTCATCACGACGAAGTACTTGGAGTACATTCGAGTGTTGCAGGTGCTGGATCTCGACCAGGCGGGGGAGTACCTGCTCATGGCCGCGACGCTCGCGCACATCAAGTCCCGTGACTTGTTGCCCACGCCGCCAACCGAGGATCTCACGCTCGAAGGGATCGATGCCTTCGAGGAAGATCCGCGTGCGGCGTTGGTGCGTCGGTTGCTCGAGTATCAGAAGTTCAAAGCGGCCGCGGAGGATCTCGCGTCACGAGGCGTGGCCGGGCGAGATGTGTTCTTCCGCGGAACGGACCTCGCGAACGCCGACGAACAGACTGCGCCGCTGGCGGCACTTCCGATGTATGCGCTCATCGACGCGCTGCAGCGAATCGCGACGAAGAAGCGGATCTCGCTCGCGCACGAGGTGATGGCGGAGCGCGTCAGCATTTCCGAACGGATCAACGAGTTGATCGATCAGCTGCGCGGGCCGCGCTCGGCGGCGTTCGAAGACCTGTTTGCGCGGGATGTCTCGACGGCGGACATCGTGGTCACATTCCTCGCGATTCTCGAAATGACCCGGATGAACATCACGAAGCTCTATCAGGCTGGCGCTGCGGAGCCGATTCACATCACACTTCTGCTGTCGGACGACCAGTCGCCGCCGCCCCTGTCCAATGTCGGCTGAACCCCCCACGGACGAGTCCAAGGAACGACGACCGACGCCGGCCGCCGAGCGAGGTCGGCGAGAACGGTCGACCCCGATCGATGTCGATCCCACGTCACCGGAAACGCTGTCGTCGACCGCCGACCTGGACGCGCTCGCGTCGGATGCGTCGGACGCCTCGGATGCGTCGGACGCTGCGGGCGACTCGCACACGGGAGACGCCGACGACGACGACGGCGCCGAACCACGACCCGGTCCGGCTCGAACTGCGCCGCGGTCGGTCTCCGAGCTCCATCTGAAGGGAATTCTCGAGAGTCTGGTGTTCGTCAGCGATCGCCCGATCTCTTCGGGCGAACTCGCGAAACTCGCGCGCGCCGACGTGCGCGACGTCCGCCGCTTGCTCCACGAGTTGCGCACGGACTACCAAGACCGCGGCGTTCATTTCGACGAGATCGCGACGGGCTGGCAGTTTCGTTCCAGCGCCGCGAACGCACCATTCGTGCGCGAGTTGCTGAAGGCAAAGCCGGTCCGGCTCACGCGCGGCCAAGTCGAGACCCTTGCGATCGTTGCGTACCGCCAGCCGGTCACACGCCCCGAGATCGACGACGTGCGCGGCGTGGATTCCGGCTCGCAGCTGAAATTGCTTTTGGAACGCGACCTGATCCGCGTCCTCGGTCGCAAGGAAGAGCCCGGCCGCCCCGTGCTGTATGGCACGACGACGCATTTCCTCGAGTTCTTCGGACTCAAGTCCCTTCGAGACCTTCCCACCCTGCGAGAGTTCACCGAGCTCACTGCCGAGAGCAGCGCAACGCTCGTTCGCGAGTTGGGCGATGACGCGGCGCCCGATTCGACGTCCAGCGAAACGCCGACGGCGATCCTCGCGTCGGGAACGTCGTCCGGCGACGAGCCGGACGCCAGCAGCGCTTCGGATTCCGACGCGGATTGACGATCGCATCGCGCCCGCGCTAGCTCGACTCGGCCCATGTATTTTCAGGAACTCATTCTGCGCTTGTCGGACTTCTGGACGCGCCGCGGCTGCGTGCTCGTGCAGCCGTACAACTCGGAAGTCGGCGCCGGCACGTTCAACCCCTCGACGTTTCTGCGCGCCCTCGGGCCCGAACCGTGGAACGTCGCGTTTGTCGAGCCGTCGCGACGACCTGCCGACGGACGTTACGGCGACAACCCGAACCGGCTGCAACAGTTCCACCAGTTCCAGGTCATCCTCAAGCCGTCACCGCTCGACATCCAGGATCAATACCTCGAATCGCTGCGCATGCTCGGAACCGATCCGCTGCAGCACGACGTCCGCTTCGTCGAAGACGACTGGGAATCGCCCACACTCGGAGCGTGGGGACTGGGCTGGCAGGTTTGGCTGGACGGACTGGAGATCTCGCAGTTCACGTACTTTCAGCAGTGCGGTGGCATCGATTGCCGTCCGGTGTCCGGCGAGCTGACGTACGGGCTCGAGCGAATCGCGATGTACCTGCAAGACGTCGACAACGTGTACGACGTCGCGTGGAGCCCGGGCGTGCGCTACGGCGAGATCGCCAAACGCGCGGAGTGGGAGTGGAGCACGTACAACTTCGAGCGGTCCGATCCGGAGTACCACCGCACGCTGTTCGATCTCTCGGAGCGCGAGTGCCGCCGTCTGTTGACGCTCGAGGAGCGGAGGATCGAGCAGAAGAAAGGCGGTGCGCGACTCGAGTGGGGCTACGTTGCAACGCCAGCCGAGCGCCTCGTCCTTCCCGCGTACGACTTCTGCGTGAAGGCCTCGCATCACTTCAACGTGCTGGACGCGCGCGGAGCGATCTCGGTGGCGGCGCGCGCGGAGTACATCAAGCGCGTGCGCATGCTCGCTTCGCGGTGCGCAGAGAGCTTCCTCGCGCAACGCGAGGCGCTCGGATTCCCGCTGCTGAAGACAGCCTCGAGCGGCTCGACGGATGCGGGCACGAAAGAGCCGGGCCCGAGCGGTGCTCATGTGCTGGTGAAGTCGACCGCGTTCTCGACGTAGTCGATTTCGTCGCCCATCACGCACGCGACGTCGATCCGTACATCGGTCACTCCGTTGCGTTGCGCGTAGCGCTTGGCCGCGCGTCGAAGGTGATCGCGCTTGCGTCGGTCGATCGTTTCCAGGGGATGACCCCGCGAGTCGTCCGCGCGCGTCCGCACTTCCACGAGGACCACCGTGCGGCCGTCGAGCGCAAGAATGTCGATCTCGTCCCGTCCGAATCGCACATTGCGGCCGAGGACGACCCGTCCGCGCGCTTCGAGCCATTCGCCGACGCGGCGCTCGGCAGCGCGGCCGATTGCAGTGGTCGTCAGCGGCGCGGACGGCCCACGCGGGGGGTCACGCCGTGGACTCGCCACGCGCGCCGCCCACCGTCACGTGCCGCCGTCGCCGGCCGTGTCGCTTCGGATGCAGTACGCGCCCTGGATTCCCGGCTCGCCCGCGACGAAGACCGTGTTGCACACGTACTGGTCGGGGCACTGGCACAACTGCGATGGATCGCCCGGACCGCCGCAGCGGCAGGTGCAGTACACTCGACGGTTGCGCTCATCCATGTTGGTGAACTCGTCCCAGTGGTAGACCATGCACACCCGGGTGCGGCACTGGAGCGACCGCGTCTCGATGTACACCTCGGTACCGACGAAGCAGGCCGAGTCGGGCCCTCCCGCCGGGCAGACGTGTTCTCCGGGCGCACCCGTGAAAACGGGGTGCTGCGGTACGCACGGATCGCCGACGCCGGTCGCCGGACAGCCGGACAGCAGCGCGGCGAGTGCGATGGTCCCTAGCAGGAGTACCCGGTTCATTCTTGTACTTGCCTCCGCTGAGTTCCCGAGCAATTCGCGCGCCAACCGCGCAGGGTCGCCCGCCCGAGAGACGTGACTCCCTGCGGGTTTTCGCCTGATGCCGCGCGACGCTAGCCCGCGCGTTCTCGGGTCGTCAAGCGCATATCGCGGTGCGAAGCGAGGGCTTCGTCCGGCGCGCACGTCACGCCGCTCGCGCTCAAATCGCGCGTCCACGTGGTGTTTTCGTCGTCGGTCCGAGCTTGACAGCCAACCGTCGGCCGCATAGCCTCCGCGTGTTGCGTGACTGTAACGTTCCGCCTGAGCAAGATTTGGCTTTCTTGGTTGGTTGACGGCATCCGCGACGGTCGCCGCGAACGGATTCGAGGGCGAATCCGGGAGCATGCACGATCGGCTTGACAGCGCGGGCGCAACGCGATGGCATGCGGCGCCGTAACGGCTTGAAGGACGCGGCTCGAAACTTGAGCGAATTCGTTGAAGATCAGAGGCAGATCGAGGGGCGCGGAAGCGTGCGTCTCGCAGGGAGCTCGCAGACGATTGTCGCGCGAATCTTTCTCTCATCCGCCCGGACCGTTCGGGCAAACGGCCGACCCGGAATCCCCCGGTCGGAACGGAAGCGAGGCAGACGATGAGGCGGTGGGCCATGTCGAAGTGGCTGTTGGCGGTCGTTGCGATGACAACGGTGTGCGGTATTTCCGCAACGGCGTTGGCACAGCGCCGTGGTTCGGACATGAACTTCTCGACCGACGACACGGCCGCCGGCGGGAACAACCCGCAGCAAGCCGCCGCGCCGCAGGATGGCCCACCATCCGAGGCCATGGCGAACGCGCTGCGATTGTACCAACAGGAGCGCTACCAGGAAGCATCCGTGCAGTTCCAGCGTGTGGTCGAGGGCGAGACGCAGGACGCGCAAGCGAACATCCAGCGCGCGCAGTTCCACCTCGGGAAGTGCCTGTATCACATGCGCTTCTATCAATCGGCGCTCGCGGTCTTCGACGAGATCGTCGAGCACCCGAACCATTTGTATTTCAACGCCACGCTGCAGTGGCTGGCGCAGCTCGCGACGCAACTCCCGGAGCCCGCGGACATCATCCGTCGCGTGGGCAGGTACAGCGCTCAACAGCTCCAGCAGTTCAACAACAACGAGAGCCGGAACCTCTACAACCAGCTCCTCTATCTCCTCGGCCGTGCGAAATACAACGACGGCAACTTCGACGAAGCCATCGCACTCTTCCGTCAGGTGCAGCGGCGATCCCGCTACTACGTCCAAGCGCGGTTCTTCGAGGGGATCTCGCATGTCCGTTCGCATCATTCGCAGCCCGCGGTGGAAGCATTCCGTGAGATCCAGCGCGCGCTCGACGAAGGCGTCGAGGGCGTCGAGGACGTCCAGCGAATGGGCGACCTCGCATGGATGGAGCTCGCTCGCATCTACTACTCGACGCACCACTACGACTCCGCGATCGAAGCGTGGAACCGGGTCGACGTCGCGAGCGAGTACTGGCTCGACGCGCTGTTCGAGGAGAGTTGGGCGTACTTCCTCCAGCAGGACTACGCCCGCGCCCTCGGCAACATTCACACGCTCAACAGTCCATTCTTCTCTCGTGCGTACTATCCCGAGTCGCTGATTCTCAAGAGCGTGATCTTCTTCTCGAACTGCCAGTACGACGACGCCGAAACCGTCATCGCGCAGTTCAACGAACGCTTCGGCGACTTGCGCCCGGAACTGCAGCGCTATCTGCAGCAGTACCAGGACAACGCGAGCTTCTTCCGATTCCTGAAGGACGTGCGCGAGGGTCACGCGAACGTGCCGAATCGCGTGCGGGCCATCGTCGAGACCGCCCTCGGCGACAGAACGCTGCTGCGAAACATCGAGTACGTCGCGCAGCTCGATTCCGAAGAGCGACGACTCAACGGCATGCCTGCGCCGTTCCGAAACAGCTCGATCGGTCAGCGGATCTTGCAGGACATCTCGGTCGCGAAGAGCTTCGCGATCGATCAGGCCGGCGACCTCGCGCGGGGTCGCTATCAACGGTTGCTCGACGAGCTGCAGGATCTGCAAAACCAGTCGACCGCAATTCTGATCGAAGTCTACAACGCACGCCGCGGCGCACTCTCCCAAGAGATGCGCGATCAACAAGTGACCGTCGCGCAGTCCCAGGCGGCACGCGTGGTTGCGGACGAAGAACACTATCTCTGGCCGTTCAACGGCGAGTACTGGCGCGACGAACTGGGCTTCTACCGCCAGCAGGTCGCGTCACGTTGTGGTCGATGATTCGTCGGGGTTGCTTGCTTGCCGCCGGAACGTGGCGCGTGTCGTGGAGTCTATTCGACACGTTCGACTTCGGGGCTTTGGTCAATGTGCGATGAGCCCGCCGCTCCATAGGGGCGGGCGCAGACGGAGGAGATGATGAACCGCGGTTCGTTCGCCAGGACGCGTTGGGTCGTTGCGTTGGGAATCACGTTCGGTGTTTCGCTTGCGTTGGCGCAGCAGCGTCCGCAAGCGGGCGGCGGACGCACGGGCGGTGCTGCCGGAGGTAGCGGAACCACCGCGGCCGCACCGGCTGCGCCGACGACGCCCACACCCGGCGTCGCTGCCGTGGGGCCCAACGTCTGCATACCGCAGGATCACGCCACCGCCGCCGGACAGTGCCCGCCGAACGCGGTGCGCTTCGGTGGCGTGTCCCGAACGGCGCCTCCGGCCGCAGCGCGTGCCGTGCAGGAGGAACGCACGAAGGCCGCGCGCCAGAAGGGCGCGCCGACCGTGCAACTCGACGAAGCGACGGCGCGTCGACGCGGCAACCTGCAGCGCCGATCCGAAGAGCTGCTGCTGCGTGAAGTACAGCTGACCGCCACGCTGGCACGCAATACACCGCGCAACGATCCGCACCGTCCCGACGTGCTGATGCGACTCGCCGAGAGCCTTCAGGAACTCAGCTCGCTCGAAAACGGACGCGGGCGCGACCTCGACGAAACGATCTTCCAAGCCAACGCTCAGCACAACGAGCGACGCGTGGCGGAACTGCGCCGGGAGCAGGCGACCCACTTGACGAACGCCCGCAACTACCGCGGCCAGCTGATTCGAACGTTCGAGACGCTCGTCGTCGAGCACAACAACTACAGTCGACTGGACGAAGCGCTGTTCTATCTGGCCTTCGCGTACCAGGACGCGCGAGACCAACAGAACGCGCGGCGCGTTTATCTCGAGCTCATCCGGCGGTTCCCGCAGTCGCGATTCATTCCCAACGCGTACCTGTCGTTCGCCGAGTTCTTCTTCGAGCAGGGCGCGATGGAAGAGGCGCGGCAGTTCTACGAACGGGTCGTGGCGATCGATACGCCCGAGAACCAGGTTCGTGCGTACGCCATGTACAAGCTCGCATGGGTGCACTTCAACTTGTCGAACTTCGACCAGTCGCTCCAGCGTTTCTACGACGTGATCGAGTATGCGCGGCAGCACACCGAAGTGCCGTCCCACGCGTCGCTCATGCGATCGGCGCGCAACGAGTTGGTGTCCGCGTACGGTCAGGTCTACGGCGTCACCCGGCCGCTGCGAACGGGCGAAACGCTCAACACCTTCCGGCGGTACGGTGCCGACGAAAACAACGCGTTCGAAATGCTCGAGCGTCTCGGCGAACTCTACAACGACAACGGTCAGTGGACGAACTCGATTGCCGTGTACCACCAGCTGATGGAATCCCGATCGACCAGCGATCGGTTCTGTCGGTGGCAGGCGCAAGTCACTCGCGCTTTCGTCGCGCAAAATCGTCGCGACGAAGAGATGGTGGAGATGAACCGCCTGCTCGACGTGTACGCGGCGTACGGGCAACCGAATTCGGGCCGATCTCCCGCGGTCCGCGGCGAGTGTCGCGACAATGCGGCGCGGATCATTTTCGACGTCGCCTCGCACTGGCACCTGGAGGCCATCGGACGTTCCGCCGAGGGACAAGTGCAGACCCGCGGCACGCGCAGTCCGCAGACCATGACGCGCGTCGCGCAGCTCTACAACATCCTGCTCGAGCGGTTCCCCGACCTCGATCAGGTGACGTACCCGGACTACCAGCGTCCCGATTGGCCGTCGCGCTATCGCATTGCGTACTACGCGGCGGACATCCTCCGCGACCAGGGCAACTTCGCGGAGTGCGGCCCCGCGTACGACCGCGTCGTCGAGATGAACCCGTCCGGAGAGTTCACGGAGGACGCCTCGTACAAGGCCGTTCTTTGCTACAATGACGATTTCACGCGGAGGCTCGGCACCCAGTCGCACGAGCGCACGCGAAACGTCGGCCAAGCGCCGGCCGCAGCGGACACGGCGGCCGGCGGCGCCCGTCGGCGCGGGCCCGCGGCTGTAGACGCCTCACGGTTCGCGCCTCGCCCACTGAACCCGGGGGAGACGGGCATGCTCCGCGCGTTCACCCGCTACGTGTGCTTCTCGCAGGGTCACATCGAGGGCGGCGGTCCCGCGGGCAACCGGCCTGCGCCGGCCGTTGCGCCGACCCCGCCGGCCGGAAGCGGCGAAGCGCCGGACGCGGACCTTCGCACGACACTCCTCACGATTCGGTACCGTCGCGCGTACATGCACTACGTGGCCAACCATTTCGAAGAGTCGTCCACGTTGTTCCGTGAGATCGCGTTCAGCGACCCGGCAGCACCCGACCCAGAGAACCTGCGAGAAATCGCCGCGGACTTGTACCTGGACGCGCTCAACGTCATGGGCAGCCAGTGGAACCCTGCACGTCCGCAATGCATCATGGAACTCACCAACGAAGTTCCGCGGATGAAAGAGCGGTTCTGCAGCGCGACCGCGCGAAGCTCGCATGAGGACTTCTGCAGCCGAATGGATCGCCTCCAGTGCGACTCGCTCCGGTTGCGCGCACAATCGCTCCATTCGGCCCGCCGCTTCCTCGAGGCAGGCCGAGCGTACGTGGACATCATTCGTGTGCACCCGGAGTGCTTGCGAAACGCCGACGTTCGTTCAGACGAAATTCTGTACAACGCTGCGATCGAGTTCGACGCCGCGAACCTGCTCGGTCGCGCGATGCGCGTCCGCGAAGTCCTCGTCGATCGCTTCCTGCCCGCGCCGGTCGGTCGCTGTGGACAGACGGGCCCGAACAGTCGGTGCAACAGCGAGTGGGCGCAGCGCGCGTTGTTCCGACTTGCGGGCAACTACCACCGCATCCAAGTGTTCTCTCGCGCGTCGGACTTCTACGAACGCTACGCGGACTACGTCCACGACCATTCCGCTGAGGCAACGCGCGCCGATCCTGAAGCCGTCAACCAAGCGGCGGACGCGCTTCGCCAAGCAACGATCTTCCGCATCGGGTTGGGTGAGGACGCGCACGCACTCGAGAACTCGCAGAAATTTGCTAGATACTTCGGCACGGATCCCAATCGCAGGCGTGCGGCGGCGACCGTCGTTTTCTCGATCGGGCAGATTTTCATCGATCGCGCCGGGCGCCTCGCGCGCGTGACTGGCGGCACGGATGCCGATCGTGCCTCGCGCCAGCGACAGATTCGTGCAGCCTGGGGCGAAGTCGTTCGGCACTACACGGGCTTCGTGAATCGGTACGCGCGGCAGGGCACGCTCGACCAGCAGATCCAGGGCAACGTCGCGCTGGGTCGCGCGTACTGGAATCTCGAGGACGAGACCCACGCGCAGTTGTACTTCCGAGCGGCGGTCGCCGCGTGGGGCGAAGCACCGGCTGCACCGGCCGGGACGCCCAGCACGGCGCCGCGCGCGGCGGCTCCCGGGGAGGGTCGCATCCGGGAGCAACTCGGGGCGGAATCGGCGGACGCCATCGAGCGCACCCGCGACGGCGTGGCGGAAGCGCGGTTCTACCTCGCGGAGACGCTGTACCGACGATTTACGGCACGGCGCCTGCCGACCTACCACGGTGCGGCCACGCGCGCGGCATACGACGCATGGCAAACTCGGACACTGAGCCCGTTCATCGTGGAACAACGGCGCTATCTGCAAGAGGACGCGTCGACGCAGTACCAGCAGGTGATCGGCATGCACGTTCCGAATTGGGAAATCGCCGGCGCCGCGCGGCTAGCGGACATGTTCTTCCAGTTTGCCAACTACATCCGCAACGCCGAAGTGCCGCCGGACATCCGGCGCAACCCCGATCTGCTCGACGCGTACAACGTGATGCGCGACGAGAACACGCAGATCTTCATCACGCTTGCGAAGACCGGTTTCGAGGCGTGCATCACGCGGTCCACGCAGGTGCACTGGTTCAACGAGTGGTCGCAGCTGTGCGAACGCAGTCTCAATCAGATCGATCGGCGACAGTATCCGCTCGCCGACGAAATCCGCATGGAGCCGAATCTACTGTTCTCGCGCCCCGCTTTGGCGCGGCCGTTCTACCAGGTCGGCGAGGGCGAGGACGACTCCGAGGGCAGCGGCGGTGCAAGCGGTGGCGCGCTGAGCGGCAACGCGGACACGAGTGACGCGCCGGGCACGCCAGGTGCGGGGACTTCGGGCGGCGGAGCGCATTGATCCGGGCACGGGGCGCGTCACGCGCGACGTGCGAACTGATGGACGCGGGCAGTCGAGTGGCAAACGGTTGATTCAGCTCGCTGGGTGCGAGCGCGGGACACGGAGTGAGAGCGAAGGCCATGAAACGCAATCAATGGATTCCAGTGGGCGTCGCAGCGTTGACCGCTGCGTTGACTGCAGGGTGCGGCGGCGGCGCGGCAAGAGCGGCGGGACCCGTCGCCAACCCGGCGCGTTCGTCCGGTGGCGCCGTGCTACGTACGCAAGGCACGGGACAGGCGGTCTCTGCGGTCGCCAACAACCGTTTTCAGACGGCCGCGCGCGCGATGCGACAGCACGACGAAGCGAACGGCGGTCGCGGGGACTGGGTGGCCGGGACGTGCAACGACGTCGCCGGTCAGTTCGAATCCGCCGCGAACGAGCAGCCGGGAGGCGCGTTCGCGGAGGCTTGGTTCAACCGCGGCCTCGTGTTCGATCGGTGCAGCATGGCGGAACCGGCGCGAACGGCGTTCCAGCGGGCGATCGACGTTTCGGCGCAGGGAAATTTCTGCCGTGCGCGGTCGATGCTCGCCGTTTACCAAATGCGCGCGAACCAGACCGCGGATGCGTTGGCGACGTTGGAAAACGCCATTCGCCTCGATCGGAACTGCGTCGAAGCGTACGCGAATCGCGCGACGATTCTCCGGGAGCGCAATCAGGGCAATGACCGCGTGACAGCCGTGGGCGACATCCGCCAGGCACTCGCGCGCGACGACGCGTTCATTCCGGCGCTCAATCAGTTGGCGCTGATCTACCTCGCGGAGGCCGGCGACGACCCGCACTCGCAACGTTTGATGCTTGCGGGCATCGTGTGCTCGCAGGCGGCGCAGCTAAGCGCAGGACAGCGCGAAGGGATGACGCCCGCGATCCGCGGGTACATCGCCGACGTCTACAACACGTGGGGGCTGATCGACATCCGATCCGGCCAGATCATTCGGGCGCTCGGACATTTCCAGCGCGCGTACGAGAGCAATCCCTCGATGTTCGAAGCGTGGGCGAACTACGGAACGATCAACCTCTCGTTCCGCGGCTATGCCGACGCGCGAATCGCGTTTGAACACGCGATCGCGTTGCGCGGGAACGACTACGACACGCACATCGGGCTCGGCATCGCGTTGCGTGGGATCGGAGCGCAAGACCTCGGACGGGCGCTCGAGCGACAGAACCAGGCCCAGCCGCTGGAAAACCAGGGCAACACGGCCGGCGCGGCGAGGCTCCGGGCCGAAGCGCAGGCCCTGCTCGCGCGCGGCAATCCGCTGCTCGAGCAAGCGCGCGCGGAATACGAAAGGGCGCACGCGCTCGATGGCAGTCGGCCCGACTACTACTACAACCTCGGGCTGCTCAGCGAGGGGTACATCAACGTCCTCGCGCCGGACCGCATTCCGGACCTCGACCTCGCCAACCGACAGTTGCAGGACTTCATCCAGCGCGCGGGCGCGAGCCCCAGGTACGCCGACGCTGTCACCCGCGCGACTTCGCACCGGCGTAACAACCTTCATGCGATCGACGAACTGTGTGCGCTCTTCCGCCTCAACAGTGCGGGCGCGCTTCCGGCGACCTTCGCAATATGCCACATCGATCCAAACCAGCGTCCGATCCAGCCGGCGACGCCTCCCGCTGGCGCAACACCCCCCGCCGCTGGCGCGGCCACCCCGCCCGCAGGCGGAGCGGCCACCCCCCCCGCAGCCGGAGCGACCCCGCCGGCCGGCGCCGCGGCCACTCCGCCGGCTGCAGGCGCGACTCCCGCCACGCCGCCCGCCGCCGCGCGTCCCGCGGGAGCGCACTGAAACCGCGCCGGGCGGGGCACATTCGGTGCCCAAGGTTCGAACCGCCCCACGTGTCGATTGACTAGAGTTTCTGCATCGTGGACAATTTCGCGTCCGGAGGCTGAGCCCATGAAGAGGCACATCGTTTCGTTGTTGGCATTTTTGGCCGTTTCGCTGGCCGGCAGCGCGGCATTCGCGCAGACGGCGCCCGCGGCCTCCCAGGGTGGCGGTGTCTCGTCCAGCGTCGAGGGCAGCGGTGCCGCCCGGACCCAGACGTTCAACTTCACGGACGAGCTCGTCCAGGGCCAGCTCGTGCGGCCCGACGGTGAAACGTCGCGAATCCGGCGTCGCGGCAGCGGAATCAGCTTGATTCGCATTCGGGAGCACTTCGTTCCCGAGATGCTGAAGTCGGTCGAGAACCTTTAGAGAACCCGAGTGTCCAACATGCCCGGCAGCAACAGAGGTGGTCTCTGCTGCGTGTCGGAAAGGTAGCGGCGCACGAAACTGCGCCGGACGGGGAAGCGATGGCTCAGAAACTGGTCGTTCCCATTGTGTTCAGTATCTACCAAGGCGATGCCTTGGTTCGCTCCGAGACGATCGCGCAAGACGTGATCAAGATCGGTCGCGATCAAAAGAGCCATCTGCGTGTCGAGGACGATTCCGTCTCCCGCATGCACGCGGTCATCGAGGCCAAGCCGGACGAGGTTCAGATCATCGACTTGGGTTCCGGCACGCTGGTCAACGGCCAGTCGGTGAACAAGTGTGCGCTGAAGTCCGGTGACGAGATCCGCATCGGCAACACGCGGATCGTCGTCGAAGTGGGCGCGCCCACGAACGCCGACGCGTTGGCCGCATCGGTTCCGAAAGCGGAGCCGGGTCCGTCCGCTGCGCCTCCGATCCAGGCACCAGCCTTCGTCGCGCCCCCGTTTGCGGCACCTCCATTCGCTGGTCCGGTCGCGGGTGTGCCTCCGGTCTCGCAAGGGATGGATTCGGGTCACGGCCACGCGGCGAGCGTCGGTGGAGAAGAAATCTACCAGCTCATCAAGCGGGGAGACATCAACCCCCACGAGGTCGAGGAAGTCGGAGGCCAGGCGACGGAGGTGAGCATTCTCTGGAAGAGCTCGATCCTCCACGTCGCGCATCTCGACGGCACGAAGAACTTCCTGCTGACGACCCAACCCTCGGCGGACTCCAAGGCGGGCATCGCGCTCGGAGCGGGCTTGAGCCTGGGTGCCGTGATGGTGATCGCGGGGGCTGCGAAGTCCAACTATCCTGTGGGAATCGCGGGCAGTCTGGTCTGTCTCGCAGGCGCAGGCGTTGCCATCGGGCTGGACGACGCGTCGATTCGTCGGAAGCGCGATTCGGCGCGTTTCGTCGTCGACGAGGCGATGCTGCAGGGCGCCAACGAGTTGCCGCTGGTCGTTGGCGGCGCGGGCTCGACGCGATTCGTTTTCGTTCCGGGAAGCACCGGCGAGATCGTGGTCGACGGACAGACGCGCTCGCTGCAGGAACTGATCGGGGCCAACGTGGCGCGGCCTTCGCCTTCGGTTCCGGGCGGACACGAAGTCGAATTGCGGCCGAACATGCGCTGCAAGATGGATCTCGGCAGCCTAACGGTGCTGGGCAAGGTGGTCGCACCGGGACGTCGCGTCGCGGGTGTGGGTCGTCGCGATGCGGCGATGTTGTGGTCCGGCGTCGGTTCGTTCGGCGGGATCGCGGCGTTCGTCGCTGCGATGCTTTTCGCGGCGGCGGACGACAGCGGGTTTCTCTCCCAGGGAAACGACGAAGACCGCCTGGCCGAGCTCCGCGCGTTCATCCAGCGCCAGCAGGAGCGTCAGCCCGAACAGCAGCAGCAGCAGAACAACGACCAGCAGCAAGAGGGCGGCACCGGCACCCGGCATGCGGGGCCCGAGGGCAAGATGGGTCGCCGCGATGCGCCCGTTCGAAGCGCTCGATATGCGATTCGGAACAACGGCGAGCCGCCGCACATGTCGCGTCAAGCGGCGCGTGAAGCGGTGCAGAACCGAGGCATTTTCGCGGCTCTCGCGATGCCGGGCGGCGGCATGTCGGGTGGCGCGTCCGGGATCGTGTCGCCGTTCGGTGGCTTGACGGAGTCAGGTCTGGACAACCAGAACGCTCAGGGAAACATCACGGGCGACGCGATTGGCGATGCGTTCGGCTACGGCGGTCTCGGCGCGGTCGGTACCGGCTGGGGCGGCGGTGGCACAGGCGAGGGCACGATCGGGCTCGGAAACATCGGAACGATGGGTCACGGCGCCGGAAACGGCACGGGGCAGGGGTACGGCTCGGGTGCCGGCCGCGGACTGCGTGGGCGAGGGACGACCGGTCCGCTCGTGCGTGCAGCGCCGCCGCAGGTCACGGGTCTGCTGTCTCCCGAAGCGATTCGACGCGTCGTTCTGCGAAACCTGGGCCAGGTCGCGCACTGCCACGAACAGGGTCTTGCGCAGAATCCGATGCTGGAAGGACGTGTCGTCGTGCGGTTCATCATCGGCGGTACCGGGACGGTCATGGGCTCGGGAGTCGTCGAAAACGTCTCCGTTCCCAACGTTGGGACATGTATCGCCAATGCTGTTCGCCGATGGCAGTTCCCATCGCCCGAGGGCGGCGGAACGGTGACCGTGAACTATCCGTTCAACTTGCAGCATCCGGAGTGACCTGCGCGCGGCGTGATCGCCGCGAGCGCCAAGAGCGAGGGCCCGCCGTGGAAACGTGGCGGGCCTTCGTGTTTGTCATTTCCCGCGAAATTGCTGTTGAGACGTGTGGTTCGGCTCGCCTAGAATCCCCGGCCGGGATGCCGTCGAAGCCACAGGAGTCGGGAATGAAGCGCGCAGGGATCTGTCTGCTCGCGGTTGCACTCGCGTGCAGCTGCGGTCGGTACAATCGCGAGGCCGTCGAGAGCAACAACCAAGGCATGCAGTTCCTGCGTGCGGGGCGGTTCTCCGACGCTCGCGAGCGCTTTCAGCGCGCGGCGGAAGAAGACCGAAACTACGACCTGCCCCTGTACAACCTTGCGCTTGCGTACATTCGCCAACGCGACTGGGCCAACGCGGCCGACGCGCTCACGCGCGCGATCGCGCGACAGGCGAGCAACGCGGACTATCACTATCAACTCGGCAACGCGCACTACCAGATCGCGACGGCAGCCGAGAACGCAGACAACGCGCAGGGCGGAGCGCATCTCGAGCAGGCGCGCGCCGCGTTTCAGGTCTGCGTCCAGCGGAACCCGAACTACTACATGGCCCATTTCCGTCTCGGGCAAGTGGCCGAGTTGCTCGACAACCCACAGGACGCGTTGCGTGAGTACTCCGACACGCTCCGGATCGCACCTCGTGCGTTTCCGGCGTACGCGCGGCTCGCGCGGGTCTACCTGCATCAGCACTTGAACGCTGAAGCCGCGCAGACGCTGCGGGAAGGTCTTCGTGTCGCTCCGCCGGGCGCACCGGAACGTGGGCAGATGCATGCGTTCCTGGGATCGGCGCTGCTCGCGCAGAATCAGGCGCTTCCCGCGACGGAAGAATTTCAGGCCGCGATCAACGAAGACGAACAGTTGACCGAAGCGCTGTTCAATCTCGGCATGACCTACGCGGACATGCCGGATCGTCGACAGCAGGCCATCTTGTACCTTACGCGTTTCATCGCGGCCCGAGGGGGCACGGCGCCGCGCGAGTTCTTCGATCACGCGCAGCAGCGGCTCAACGAGCTGCAGACGCCCGGGCAGTGACCCCAGTTGTGCGGTCACACCGCGACGAGTTGGACGCAGGCAGCGCGTTGTGCGCCCCGGCGCAAGAGTTCGATGGAGATCATAGGCTGAATCAGCCGAAGGAGTGAGGCAGACATGGCGTCGGACGTGACGGACGCTTCGGGTGCAACGGGACAACGCGCGCCGGCCGATCCAGCGCAGCTCGCCGCGCTCGATGACCAAATCGCGAAGTTCGAGGGCTTGAAGCGTTGGGCGGACGTCGTGAAGCTCCTGGCCCAGAAGGCCGAGTTGCTCGACGACACCGGGGACCGCATCGCGGCCTGGGAGCGCATCGCGCAGATTCATGCCGAGCGCACGAACAACACGGCCGAGGCGATCAAGGCGTTCGAGGCCGTGCTTGCGCTCAGTCCGGATCATCCGGGGGCGTTGGACTTCCTGAAGTCCCGCTACGAGCAACGACGCGACTGGGAAAAGCTGCTCGGGATCCTGCGCCGCGAAGCCGAGGCAGCGCCGTCCGGCCAGCAGTTGGAAGCGTGGTTGTCCCTCGCGAAACTCGCGGCGGACAAAGTGAAGAAGCCCGAGGTGTGCATCGACCTGTGGGAGCGCGTGCTCGAACGCGATCCGGGTAACATGGACGCGCTCACACAGCTCGCCGGCTTTTACGACCGCACGAAAGAGTTCGACAAGCTCGCGCACGTCTTGCGGGAGCAAGCCGCGCAGACCGGCGATCCCGTGCAGCGGATCGCGATCCTGGTGAAGCTCGGCGGCATCGCTGGCGACAAGCTGAACAACGACGATCTGGCCGTCGAAGCGTGGCGCGGAGTGCTCGCGCTCGACGCGAACGATCGTCGCGCGCAGGAGGCGCTCAAGAAGCGCTACCTGGCGATGCAGGCGTGGGACGAACTCGAAGTCTTCTACGCGGATTCCGGCAAGTGGGACGAGCTGATCCGCGTGCTCGAGCGCGAGGCCGAGAACCAGCAGGCCACCGCCGAAACGAAGACAAAGCTGTACTTCAAGATCGCGCAACTGTGGGCCGAACGGAAAGAGAAGGCCGACCGTGCAGCGAAATACTACGAGAAGATTCTCGAGTTGGACGCAGACAATCGCGCGGCGGCGCTGGCGCTGATTCCGATCTATTCCGCGGTGAACGACGTCAAGCGGCTTGCGGGCGCGTACGAAGTGAAACTTCGCGCGGACGAGCCCGAGGAGCGCGTCGAGACGCTGCGAGCGGTCGGCGAATTGTACGAGGGCAAGCTCAAGGAACCCACGAAGGCGTTCGAGCGTTTCCGGGACGCCTTCAGCGCGGCGCCCGAGGATTTGCGTTCGATCGAAGATCTCGAGCGGGTCGCCGCTGCGACGTCTCAATGGAGCGACACAGCGGACGTCGTCACGAAGGCACTTGCGGGTGGTCTGTCGAGCGACGCGCAGATCGCCCTTCGGCTTCGGCTCGGTGGGCTGCTGGCCGGGCAGCTCTCGCGCGTCGACGACGCGATCGTGCGGTTCCGCGAAGTGCTGGACATCGAACCCGGGAACGGTGCCGCGCTCGCAGCGCTCGACCAATTGTTCCGCCAGACCTCGCGCTGGCCGGATCTGCTTGGCGTTCTCGAGCGACGGCTGGAACTGTCGCAGCAGCCCGAGGAGCGCCGCGCGAATCTGTACGCAATCGGTGAATTGGCCGAGTCGTCCCTGAAGGAACCGCATCGAGCCGTCGAGACGTATTCCGCCGTTCTGAGCGAATTCGGTGACGAAGACGAGGCGCTTCGTCGACTCGATTCGCTCTACAACAAGCTGGAGAAGTGGGACGAGCTTGCCGAGATTCTCGGGCGCGAGCTGGTGGTGTTCGCTGCGGACGAGAATGCGTCGATCGATGCGAAATTCCGTCTGGGACGTGTGCTCGAAGAGCACCTCGGGCGCACCGGCGAGGCGATCGATCACTACCGCGAGATCCTCTCGCTCAACGCGGAAAACGAAAACGCACGGGGCGCGCTCGAGGCGCTGCTTCGGAATGCCGAACACCGAGGACAGGCCGCACGGATTCTCGAGCCGATCTACGAACTTCGCGGCGATTGGGAATCGTTGATCCGATCGCTCGAGATTCTGCTCGTCGACGAGAGTGCGGTCGATGAACGAATTGGCCTGCTCCGGAAAATCGGGGACGTGTGTAGTCAGCAGATTGCCGACGGCGCACGCGCGTTCGACGCGTACGGGCGCGCGTATCGTGAAGACCCGTCGCGAGACGACGTACGCGTGGCGCTCGAAGCGCTGGCCGCGCCGATTCAGGCGTGGCCGAAGCTCGTGACGCTGCTGCGCGAGATCGCGGAAGCCGCGTCCGATCCAGTACTGATTCGCGGCGCGTGGCTGAAGATTGCCGAGATCGAAGACGCGCGCTTGAACAACGTCGAAGCCGCGGTCGTCGCGTACGACAAGACGCTGCTGCTCGACCCGGCCGACGCCGAAACGCTCGCAGCCCTGGACAGTCTTTACCGCCGAACGCAACGCTGGACGGACCTGCTCGGCGTTTTCCGCAGGCGTTTGGATCTCACGCAAGATCCGGCGGCGCGTGAAGAGTTGCTCGTCCAGCTTGCGGGCGTGCAAGACACGATGCTGCAGGACTCCGACGCGGCAATCGCCACGTTTCGCGAGATTCTCGAGATGGATCCGTCGTCGCACCGAGCGCTGGAAGCACTCGACGTCCTCTTCGCGCGGCTCGAACGCTGGAACGACCTCGCGGACCACTTGCAGGTCCGGATGGACGCAACCAGCGACCCGGACGCCCAGACTGCGTTGATGCTTCGTCTCGCGCAACTGCGCGAGGAACGAATGAACCAGGTCGAGACTGCGGTGGACATCTACCGACAAGTGCTCGAGCGCGACGCCCAGAATGCCGATGCTCTGTCCGCGCTCGAGCGGCTCGTCGAGCAGCCCCAGCACGCGGTCGTCGTCGCGGAGATTCTCGAGCCCGTCTACCGGGCAGCGGGAGCGTACGAGCGGCTCGTCGCGACACACGAGATTCAGGTTCGATACGCACCGGACACCGCCCGGAAGGTGACGCTGCTTCATGGCATTGCCGAGCTTCAGGAGACCGCGCTCGACAACCCGGCCGCGGCTTTCTACACGCTGTCGCGGGCGCTGCAGGAGGACCCGTCCAGCGAAGAGACGGTCGCGGCGCTCGAGCGGCTCGCGCGTGGGCTCGGGGTGTTCGCCGAACTCGCGAAGGTCTACGAAGCCAGGATTCCCACCGCCGCCACCACGGAATTGAAGCTCGCGGTGCATCAACGCGCAGCGGTGGTGCACGAAGAGCAGCTGAACAATCCGGCCGGCGCCATCGCGCACTACTGCGCAATGATGGAACTCGACCCTGCGAATCTCGCTGCCGCCACGTCACTCGAGCGACTGTATCAACTCGGTGAGCAGTGGGAGCCGCTCGCTTCGATTTACATGGTGAAGTCCGGGTTGCTCGACGATCCCGAGGAACGCAAGGCCTACCTGTTCCGCGCCACGGAGATCTACGAGAGTGTTCTGGAGCGCGCAAACGACGCGGTCGTCGTGTTCCGCAAGGTTCTCGAAGTCGATGCCGAGGACATGACCGCGATCGACGCGCTGATCCGGATCTTTGTCGGACAAGGCAGCTGGCCGGAGCTTCTCGAAGTCTACGAGAAGAAGGTCGATCTCATTTCCGATCTGGAAGAGAAGAAGCGACTGCACCTCGAAGTCGCGTCGGTCTACGAGAGCGAACTCAAAGACAACGCGAAGGCCATCGACTCGTACAGCAAGGTTCTCGAACTCGACCCCGACGACCTGACGGCGATTCAGCGACTCGACTATCTGTACCTGCAGCAGGGAAATTGGCGCGAGCTGTTGGGCATCCTCGAGCGGGAGTCCGACCTCGCCGGTGACCCCAACGAGATCTGTGCGTACCGTTACCGCATCGGCGAACTTCACGAGAAACACCTCGCGGACGTCCCGCGCGCTGTCGAGATCTATCGAGAACTGCTCGACGCACTTCCCGACCACCAACCCACCCTCCAAGCCCTCGACGCGATTCTCCACGGCGCAGTCGAGCCACTCGCAGCGGCCGCGGTGCTCGAGCCGGTTTACACGGCGGCCGGGGCGTTCGATCGACTTGTCGACGTGTTGGAAGTTCAGCTCAAGAACGCAGCGGACAATCCGCTCAAGGTCGAGCTGCTCCACCGCATCGCGGAGATTCACGAGCAGGCGCTCGACAACGCCCGCGCGGCGTTCGGCGCGTACGCGCGTGCGCTGCCCGCAGATCCGCTGAACGAGACGACGCTCTCGAACATGGAGAAGCTCGCCGACGTCGCGCAGGCGTGGCCGGACCTCGTCGCCGCGTACGATGCGCAGATCGCGACGCTGGGTGCCGCACCCGAGCAACTCGTCGAGCTGGCACTTCGCACGGCGCAGATTTACGAAGTTCAGCTCGGGAACGTCGCTGCGGCCGTCGACCATTACAAGAAGGCCCTCGAGGCCGATCCGCAGAATGGCCCTGCCATTCGCGCACTCGATCGCCTGTACGACGCCGGGGAGCAGTGGACCGACCTCGCCGCGATTCTCCAGCGCGAGGCGGAACTGTCCGACCTCGGGCCGGACGATGTCATCCAACTGAAGTTCCGGCATGCCCAGACGCTGGAGACCCGGCTGAACGACATCGACGGCGCGTTGCGCGCCTATCGCGAGATTCTCGATGCGCAGCCCGATCACGAAGCGACCATTGGCGCGCTCGAGAGCACGTTTGGCCGCGGCGTGAAGCAGGCGGATGTCGCGAACATCCTCAGGCCTCTCTATGAAAACCGCTCGGATTTCGAAAAGCTGATCCAGCTGCAGGAAGCCTCGCTCGGCTTCGTGACGGATCCCACGGAGCGAGTTGCGCTCATGCACGCGCAGGCCGAACTCTGCGAGGACAAGCTGGCCGACGCCGTGGGCGCGCTCGGGTGGCACGCGCGCGCGCTGCGCGAGCAGCCGTTGGACGAGCGATCGCTCACCGAAGCAGAACGTCTCGCGGGCGCGACTGCCGCGTGGGCCGATCTCGCGGGCGTCTACGCGGACATCATCGAAGCGGCGCAAACCGACGAAGTTCGTCGATCGCTCGGCTCGAAACTTGCGCGGATCTACGAAGAAGAGCTGCAGGACATCGAAAACGCTGAAGCGGCGTACAACTACGTCTTGTCGGTCGCGCCGTTGGACGCGCCCGCGCTCGAGCGCCTCGACAGCATCTACACCGGCACGGCGAACGCCGAGCGACTTGCGCAGGTGCTCGATCGCCGCGTGCAGGCGACGGAAGACGCGACCCAAAAGGTCGAGTTGACGGCGCGGCTCGCGCAGATCCTCGAGAACGAGCTGGCGCAGCCAGAGCAGGCGATCCTGCGGTACCGGACGATCGTCGAGCAGCTCGATCCCAAGCACGAGTCGAGCCTCGACGCACTCGAGCGTCTGTACAACGAGCACGAGAGCTGGGAGGCGCTGTACGGCGTCTACCAGCGCAAGCTGGATGTGGCGTATGGCGACGCCGATCGCGCGGACATTCTCGCGAAGATGGCACACCTGGCCGCCGGTCCGCTCACGCGCGCGGACGACGCCGCGAAGCTCTGGAACGAAGTGCTCGCGCTGCGCGGCGAGGATCCAGAGGCGCTCGAGGCGCTCTCGCGGTTGCACGAAACAGCGGGGCGATACCAGGAACTCGTCGACACCCTCGAGCGCAAGCTCGCGAGCACCGACGACTACGCGGAGAAGACCGCCGTCGCCCTCCGGATTCCCAAGGTGTTCGAGGGTGCGCTGAACGATCGGGACCGTGCGATCGAGGGCTACAAACGCGTTCTCGACATCGACGGCGGCTCGGTCGACGCCCTGCGTTCGCTCTCGGCCATCTACCGCCAGGCCCAAGACTGGAACGAATTGGTCGCGACGCTGCAGACCATGATCCAGATCGGCGCGGCAAGCATGGAAGCCGCGGAGCTTCGGGAAACGTGGGCCGAACTCGGCTCGCTGTTCCAAGGGCCGCTCGCGCAACCGGTCGAAGCAATCGACGCGTGGCGGCACGTCGTCGAGATCGAGCCGACGGACGACCGTGCGCTCGAAGCGCTGCTGGCGCTTCACACGGCGTCCGAAGAGTGGCGCGATGTCGTCGAAGTGCTCGGGCGCAAGGTTCAGGCCACTTCGATCGAGGAAGCTCGCATTCCGCTGCTGCTGCGAATCGCCCAAGTCTGGGCCGAGAGCCTGCAAGAGCCGGACGGTGCACGCGAGGCGTACGAACAAATCCTTCAAATCGACGGGCTGAACGACCAGGCGTTCCAGACGCTCGAGCAACTTCACACCGATGGCGCCCGTTGGGACGAGTTGATCGAGATGTACATCTCGCGACACGATGCACTCGAAGAGAGCGACGTTCGCGAGCGTGTCGACTTGCTTCGCCGCGCCGCGCGGATCTACGACGAGAAGCAACACGACGCCGAGCAGGCGTTCGATGCGGCGCTGCTCGCGTACGAAGAAGACGTCGCCGACGAAGAGACCGTGAAGCTGCTGGAGCGCCTGTCCGCGGTGGGCGCCAAGTGGAACTCGCTTCTGCAAACTGTCACCGAGTGGTGGAAGGCTGCGCAGGGCGACCGCTGGATTCACATCGGCCTGAACATGGCCAAGTGGTACGGCATCGAGCTGAACCATCCCGAGTGGGCCATTCCGATCTACCAGCAGGTCCTCGCGCGCGATGCGGACAATCTGTTCGCGCTGCACTCGATGTCGCTGCTGTATCGCAAGACGCAGCAGTGGCCGCAACTCGCACAACTCCTCGAGCGCTGCATCGCGGTTGCGCGGACCGAGGAAGACCGCCGCAAGATTCACGTTGAAATCGGTGAGGTTCTCGAGAAGTACCTCAACAACGTCGACACGGCCGTCGAGCACTATCGCACCGCGCTCAATCTGAACGCAGGCGACCTGGGCGCCCTCTCGGCGCTCGAGCGAGTCTATGAGCTTCAGGAGCGCTGGCCAGAACTCGTCGACACGCTGCATCGCAAGGTCGCGGCGCTCACCGATCCGCTCGAGGTTGCCGCCGCGCGTCTGCGTGTTGCGGAGGTACTGGAGGACCGGATCGGTGACGGCGAGGGCGCCATTGCGGCCTACCGCAGCGCGCTCGAAGTCGAACCGGGGAACATGTCGGCGCTCCGAGGACTCGAGCGGCTGTACGCGCGGATGGAGCGGCCGCAAGACCTGCTCGCCGTGCTGGAGTCCGAACTCGAGTACGTCACGACGGAGCGCGAGCGGATCAAGCTGCTCACCCGCATTGCGGAGATGCTCGAGGAGGAGTTCGTCCGGCTGCCCGATGCGGCCGTTCGGTTCGAGCAGGTCGTCGAGATCGATCCCAACAACGACCACGCGCTTCGTGGCCTCGAGCGGATCTACCGGCGGCAAGGCCAGTGGAACGAGCTGATCACGGCCCTCGACCGTCACATCTCCGCGACGTCAGAGCGGCGCGAGCGCGTACCGCTGTACGAGCAGATGGGCACGACGTTCTCGCAGGAACTCAACGACGCCGACCGAGGCGTGGACGCATACCAGAACGCCCTGGACATCGATCCGGACTACGTCCTCGCGCTCGAGGGGCTCGCGAAGGTGTACGAAAAGCAGGCGGACTGGCACCGCACCGTCGAAGTCTTGGAACGGCTGTCGAACCTCGTCTCGGAGCCGGCGAAGACCGTGGACATCCGCTATCGCATCGGGCGTGTCGCGGAAGAGCAACTGGCGGACGAAGACCGCGCGCTCGAGCTGTACCGAAGTGCGCTCGACGTCGATCCGAACCACCTCGCAACTCTCGGCGCCATTCGAAACGTGTACGTGCGCCGTGCCGATTGGCACGATGCAACTCGGTACTTGGAACGCGAGATCGGCGCGACCGAGGCGCCTCGGACGCAGGCCAAGCTCTACTACGACCTCGGGAAAATCTGGAACGATCAGCTCGACGAGCGCGAACGTGCGGTGGCGTGCTTCGAAGCCGCGATGATCGCAGATCCCGACAACGAGGACGCGGCATACCCGCTCGTGCATCACTACGTCGCAGAGCAGCGTTGGGCGGACGCCGAGCCGCTCGCAGAGATGCTCGTGCGTAAGGCATCTCGCCGCGAGCCCGCCGACCAGCTCCAGCTGAACTTCATGATGGGCCGAGTCGCACACCGCCTCGGCAAGCTCGACCGTGCGATCAAGGCACTGACCAACGCGCACACGATCGATCGTTCGAACATCGAAGTGCTGCAGGAACTCGCCCTCTCCTACTTCGACAAGAAGGACTGGGAGAACGCGTTCAAGAACTACCACCTGCTACTGGTCCATCACAAAGACACGCTCGATCCCGAGGCCCGCGCGGATCTCTACTTCCGACTGGGTGTCGTCAAGCGCGAGCAGGGCGATCGCCGGCGCGCGATCAACTTCCTGGACAAGGCGCTGGAGGAAGTCCCGAACCATCGCAACACCCTCGACGCGATGGTCGAGACGTACGCTCAGAACAATGAGTGGGAGCAGGTGATCGGCTACAAACGCGCGCTGCTCGACAACCACGTCCAAGACACCGAAGAACGCTACGCACTGATTCAGGACATCGGAACGCTCTGGCAGGAAAAGGCCAAAAACGCTCAGAAGGCCATTCAGAGCTTCGCGGAAGCGCTCGAGATCCACGGCGACGATCACCCGCTCATGCACAAGCTGCTCGGGCTCTATCAAGAGACCAAGCAGTGGGCGAAGGTGATCGAGATGGTGCAGCGGATCTCGGAAATCGAGAAGGACCCCGCGAAAAAGTCGCGCTACGCGTATACGATCGCGTCGATCTTCAACTCCGAAGTCAAGAACACCGAGGAAGCCGTGCGCTGGTACGACGTCGCGCTCGACCTCAATCCGAAGGAACTCAAACCGTTTGCGAAGATCAACGAGATCCTGACGGGAAAGAAGGATTTCAAGCAGCTCGAGCGCTCATTCCGGAAGATGATCCACCGGGTCACCGGCAAGGGCGAGCGCGAGTTGGAGTTCAACCTGTGGCACAACCTCGGAGTCATCTACCGCGATCGACTCGACCAGGTCGAGATGGCGATCACGGCGTTCAAGATGGCATCCGACGTAAAGCCCGAGGAACTGACCGAGCAGAAGATCCTCGCCGAGCTGTACACGAAGACGGGTCAGACCGATCTTGCCGTGCAGCGATGGATGCTGCAACTCGAAGCGGAGATCAACGATCCCGCGGCGCTCGGTCAACTCTACGATCTGTATTACCAGTCGCGGCAGTATGACAAGGCATGGTGCGTCGCGTCGACCATGACGTTCCTTCTGCGCGACCGTACCGACGAGCGCGCGCGCGCGTTTTTCGAGCAGTACAAGCCGAAGCGCCCGCTAGCGCCTCAAGCGCGGCTCGACGAAGAGCGATGGATCAAGGACTTGTTCCATCCGAACGAAGACCCGTTCGTCGGAAAGATGTTCGCGTCGATTCTTCCCGCACTGCGACGCGCGAAGGTGCAGCCGATCCAGAAATTCGGTTTGACGGACAAGGAGCGGCAGGATCCCTCGACCAGTTCCGTTGCGCTCGTTCGCGCGCTCGGACTCGCGGGGGCTGCGCTCAGCCTCCCCATGATGCCGCTCATCTATTTGCGTCCCCAGCAGCAGGGGGCGCTCACGTATGTTCCCAGCGAGCCTTGGGCGTCGCTCGGCGGCGCGGGCCTGCTCCAGGGCCTCTCGCCGCAGGAGTTACAGTTCGTCGCGGCGAAGCACATCTCGTACTACCGGCTCGAACACTACGTCCGCGTGTTGTTCCCGACGGTCACGGAACTCACGACGTTGCTGTTGGCGGCGATCAAGCTCGTGAAGACGGACTTCGACGTTCCAGCGGAGATCATGCCGACGGCGCAGACGATCGGACAGCAGATGGCGGGCGACGCCATGAACGTCGAGGGTCTTCGCAAAGTCGTGAAGATCTTCTTCGAGCAGGGTGGCCAGGTGAACCTGAAGAAGTGGTTCCAAGCCGTGGAAATGACGGCATGTCGGGCGGGCTTCCTCCTGTCCGGCGATCTCGACGTTGCGAAGAAGATGCTCGCACTCGATCCCGGTGTTCCGGGAGATCCCGCGCCGAACGAGAAGTTGCGCGACGTCGTGCTGTTCTCGATCTCTGAACCGTACTTCCGTCTCCGAGAAGCCCTCGGCATCACCTTCCAGGCTGCTGCGGCGTACTGATCGATGCCAGTAGCGCACGGAGCGCTCGATCCGCGCGCCGCTGCCGTCGAGCTCGAGGAGACTTTTCTCGCGCTGCGACGTCAGGGACGCAACGACGCAGCGTACTGCGTCGCGCATGCGGGGATTCAACTTCTCGGGGACCTCGCGCCCGAGTCCACGCGCGAGTACGCACTCATCTACCGGCCGCCGCGACCGCGCCGCGCCGCAACGCCTCTCGACGACGCGACGTGGGTGAAGCTTCTCTATCACCCGGACGACGACCTCTACGTCGGCAAGGTATTCGAAGCTGTTCTCGCGCCGCTGCGACGCGCGCGGGCGCAACCCGTCGCGAAATTCGGGCTGCGCCCACGCGATGCGATCGCGCCTGGCACGTCGTCGGTGGCCCTGGTCCGCGCGCTCGGTACCGCTGCGTTCGCTCTCAATGTTCCGCCACCATTGATCTTCGCGCGGCCCGCACAGCCGGGTTCGCTGACGCACATTCCAAGCGACCCGATCGCGACGGTCGCCGGCGCCGACGCGCTCACCGGCCGCGCACTCGAAGACCTCGCGTTCCTCGCCGGACACCACATGACGTTCTACCGGCCGGACCACTACGCGCTGGTCTTGTACGATTCCCTGCCCGAGTTGACGACGCTCTTCCTCGCCGTGCTCGTCCTGGGCGGCGCCGAGATCGAAGTCCCTGCGGCCGCCGCGCGGACCGCCCGCGAGCTGGAACAAGTCGTTCGCGACGCGCCTGCGACTCGAGCGCTGGTGCGCAGGGTCGTCCAGCTCTTCGTTGCCCGCGGCGATGCGGTGGACATCCATCGCTGGGCACGGGGCGTTCAGCTGACCGCCGCCCGCGCGGGACTTCTGCTGTCCGCTGATCTCACGGCCGCACGACGTTGTCTGCCGCAACTGGGAAACGTTCCCGACGACGCGATGGCTGACCTGATGGCGTTCGCGATGTCCGACGCCTACTTCACGCTCCGACTTTCGAGCGGGATCGCGCTCTGGCCCGACGAGCAGCCCGTGACGCCGCACGCGCCCTCGACGGCGCCGCCGGCCGCAGCGCAATCGTCGTCGGTCATGCCACCGGCCATGGCCGCCGTGTTCACGTTCGACGTTCCCCGAGATCACTCGGCCATCTCGTCCGTCGAGATTCCCATCGAAGAGCTTTCGGGATCTTGGAACGTCGCGTCTCTCGCCCACGAGGCGGTCGCCGCGCCTGCACCTGCGGTCACGCGCAAGCGCAGCGACGAGGGCGCGTGGGAGGACACCACGAACCGGGATCGGCCACCGGCGGTCTCGGCGCTCGAAATAACCGTGCGCGACCTTGTGACGTCCGGCGCGACGGATCGCGCGTACGCCGTGGCGCGCGTGTGGGCTTCGAAGCGTCCGGAGGAAGTGCCCGCCGACCTTCTCGAGTTCCTCGAGACGCACCGCTGGACGCGCCACATCGGCGCAGCCGCACGTCCGCTCGGGCGTTGGGACTGGTCCAACGACGTCCGCGATCCCGCGGAGGACACGCCGGTCGGCAGACTCGTCGAAGCCCTCGGTGGACCTACGTACCGCGCGCGCGCGCGAACGCCCGAGGACTACGGCTTCGATCCGGCGTACGCGCTCACGCCTGACGTACCGATCGCGGCCGCGTTTGTCCGCGCGGCGCACGCATTCGGCGTCGAACCTCCGACGGTGTTCATGGTGGACGACCTTCCCGGTGCGACCGCGCGGCCGCCGTGCACGCCACACGTGACCTTCGTGCAGCCGACGTTCTGGTGCGCTCTGGACGCCACGGAGTTGGCGTTTGCGGCGGCGGAGCACGTCGCGTGGTTTCGTCCCGATCGGATCGCCCGGGTCGTCGCTCCGACCGCGGAATCGCTTGCGGTGCTCGCACAGGCGGCCGCGCAGTTTCTTCGCGGCGAGACGCCCGATGCGCTCGACGACCCGTTTGTCCGGACGGCCCTCGACGCCCTTGGGCAGGATGCGCTCGCAACGGCAGCCGCACGCACGGCGCTCGACGAAATGCCCGACCCGCGTGGTCTCGACGTGGACGTTTTCACATGGTGCCGCGCGGCGGAACGAACGGCCGCCCGCGCCGCGCTGGTGACCGTGTTCGATCTGCGTGTCGCGGCCAGCGTGCTGCGCCGGGATCGTGGCGCGCCGCAGACGTTGCCACCCGAAGCCATCATGGCGGCGCTCGAGTCGTTTGCGTCGAGCGCGGCGTTCACCAGGATTCGTACGGCGCTGGGGTTCTGATCGGTCCGCGATCCGTATCGTTACGCCCGGCGCTTCCCGTTGCCGGTTTCGTCCGTCACGGCGCGCTCGTCCTGTCCCGGAAACGCTCCGACGCCGAGCCCTCGGCGTCGTCGAACGTACCGCTCCGCGTGTCGAAGCACGGAATCCGCTACGTTGACACCGGTGGCCTTTTCGATGCCTTCGAGCCCGGGCGAACTGTTGATCTCGAGAATTTTCGGCCCTTTTCGGGTCTCGAGCATGTCCACGCCGCAGACCTCGAGAGACATCACCCGCGCGGCATCGATCGCGGCGCGGACGTACCGGATGTCGAGCTTGTCGATGCCCTCGGACTCACCGCCGCGGTGCAGATTGGATCGGAACTCACCCTTCTTCGCGCGTCGACGCATCGCAGCGACCACTTTGCGACCGACGACGATCGCCCGAATGTCCCGCCCTCGGGACTCGGCGACGAACTCTTGGAGAATGATGTCCTGTCCGAGCGTCCAAAACGCTTCCAACGTCGACTCGACACTTTGCCGCGTCTCCGCAAGCACGACGCCGATGCCTTGCGTCCCCTGGTGCAGCTTCATGATCGCCGGCGGTCCGTGAACGAGCGCGAGGGCCGAGTCGAGGTGCGCCGTGGATTTCAAGAACACTGTCGCGGGAATGTCCAGATCGCGCTTGGTGAGAAGCTGCATCGCGCGCAACTTGTCGCGCGACCGCGCGATTGCGACGGCGTGGTTCAGCACCGGCACGCCCATCATGTCGAACTGACGAACGACGGCCAGACCGTAGGAAGTAATCGACGCGCCGATCCGCGGGATCACGACGTCGAAACCCGACACGGGCGTGCCGCGAAAAAAGAGTGATGGCTCACCTCGGCGGACGATCAATGCAAACTCGAGCGGATCGACGACGCTGACCACGTGACCGCGTTCACGGCCCGTCGCCACGAGTCGTCGCGTGGAGTAGAGCGACGCCTTCTGAGAGAGAATCAGAACATGCATCGATCGCCCTTCCTCCGAGGCTGACAGGGGCCGCAATTCCCTGCGCCGAACGGAACGGAAGGCACGATGGTAGGTGGCTGGGACCGGGAGTCAAGACTCGGACGCGTCGGGCAATTCGATCGCGACCCGGCCGGCCAGGTGGGCAAACCACAACGCGCGAACGGCCACGCGCGCGACGTGCGTTCCGTGATGGAGCGCGATGACGCCCGCGAGCACGGCGCCGGACACGAGCTGTCCGGGGGGAGGGAAGATCACGAGCGGCCCGACGGCGAGCGCAGCGGCGGCGCAACCGAACGGCACGAATGCACCCAGCGTACGCAGCGGTGCACGTCGGACGCTCGAGAACGCCCGCCGCATCGAGCCCAAGGATCCGACGCCTGATCGCATTGCATGGACCCGCGCGATGTCTGCAACCAGCAGCGCCAGGGCGACGCAAACGGCTGGCACGACGAGAGCGGCAGCGATCCAGAACGCCTCGACACGCGGATCGTCGGCGGCGTGCGCACGGCGCTCGTGCGCCGCGTGGGACATCCACCAGCTCAGGCCCGCCAGGACGTACCCGACACCGCTCAACGCGGCAATCGCGAGCATCGTGGGAATTCTGCGAACGCTCGCGGCGAGAATTGTCGTCGATCGAGTTGCCGGCGGCGATGCGAACAGCGCCGGGAGGAACGCGGCGAACACCGAGGAGACAAGTGCGTACGCCGCGACGGCGAGACCAACGCGAAGCCCGACCGCGACGAGCGCGTGCGAGTGGAGCCGCGCGACGTCGAGCCACGCGCGTCCTTGCGACTCGAAAAGTGCGTCCAGACCCCGGGGATGCGAGGCGAGTGCGCGGCGCAGTGGCGCAGTTGCGACGAACGCGATGCCCCATGCGAGCGCGATCTCCGCGGCCGCGAGCGTGGCGACCGGCGCCCACCGGCGGCGGACGTGCTCCAGGGGATTCACGGTCCGACCACGCGCAGCAGTGCCGCCACCCACGTGGCAATTCGCGCAACGCCGCCGAGCGCCGGTGGCGGGCCCGCGAGGACGCGCCGCCCGTTGTTGAGCGTGTTCGTATCGAGTGGAATTCGATCGTCCGGGTCGATGCGAATGCTGTCGAGCGAGCCGTGGGTCGGAACATCGATCGGGACCCGCGCAGCCGACGATTCGACGCGGCGTCGCTGGCTCGTACCGTCGGCGAAGCGATATTCGATCTCTACAGGCAGGCGCAACTGGCCGACCCGTCGAAGTGCGAATCGTTCGTCGCCACCGCCTGCGCCACTTCGCGATCCGCCCGGCGCGGCTTCGACCGTGAGGTCGAGATCCGCGTCCGAGAGGAGTGCGGGTCGGAGAAACCCGTCGGCAGCATCGGTTCCGACGTGTGTCCGTACGGCATCGAGCAGATCATCGGGTTCGGGATGTCGGAATCGGTTCGCGACGGCGTACGCGTGCAGTGCACGACGCGTTGGACCGGTGCCCCACGTGCGCTCGAGCGTCCGCAAGATCGCCGCCGTCCGTCGGTAGACCTGGCCGCCGTACGCGCCAAACGTCGCGAAGTCGCTCGCAGCGCTGGCGACGGGCGGTTGCGATCGTTCCGCCGCGGCACGGCCTCCCTGGTACGCCCAGAAGCCCAACTCGAATGCGCGCGACGAAATGATCCGCGCATCCCGGCGTTGCAGATCGCCAAGCACGACGCCCGTGGCGTATTCGGTCAGGCCCTCGTCGAGGAACGGCCAGCGAGATTCGTTGCTCGCGACCAGACCGTAGAAATACTGATGTCCGAACTCGTGGACTGTGACGTATTCGACGTCGTGCACGCTCGATGGCGTCCACGGAGCGCCGCCGGTCGTGATCAGCGTCGGATACTCCATGCCTCCCACGCCCGCTGCATTCGGCGGCGGAACGACCACGGTCAGATCGCGATACGGATACTCGCCATAGCGGTCTGCGAATGCGGGAATCGCCCCGCGAAGTACGTCGATCGTGGCGCGCGCGAACGACGACATGCCCGGACCGGAAAGAACGCGCACTCGGATGCCGGCGATTCGCTCGGTCGTCTCGTCGAACCGCCGCCACGACGTCCAGGCGAAGTCGTGAACGAGTTCTGCGACGAAGCGGAACCGATCGCCTCGAGGCGTGTGCACCGGCCCATCGATCGGCGAGCCGCATGCGCCCACGACGTCTCCGCGGGGCACGGTCAGCCGGACGTCGTATCGACCGAAATCCGCGTAGAATTCGCTGTGTGCGTGGTACGGAAAGTGCGCCCACGTTCCGTCCGAATCGAGCACAGCGAGCTTCGGGAACCACTGCGCAACGAACGCGAAGTCTCCAGCGTAGCCCGTCCGCGCGTATGCAGCAGGAAGCACGACACGCCATCGGACCCGCAGCACGATGGATCCACCGGGGGCGACCGGTCGAGGCAGCGGCGTTCGAACCTCGGTCGGATCGCTCCCCGCGATGATCGAGAGTCGCTGCGTCGACGCGGAAACGCCGTCGTCGATCGTGAGAGACGTCACGTCGATTCGGCCCGCATCCCCGCGATCGTGTCCCCGGTGACCCTCGGCGCCGCCGGATCGCATGAAGAGCGTCGTCGTGTCGCGGAAGGCGTTCATGTACAGATGCCACCAGAGGTCCTGGACGCTTGCGCGAGATCGGTTCGTGAATCGGATCACGGCGTTCGCGTCGATCACTCGATGCGATCCATCGAGAACGGCGTCGATTTCATAGTCCGCGCGACTGCCCGCTGGCTCCGTCGGCGCGTGCGTCGTCGTCGCGGGTTCGCGCGGATTCGGTGCGCTCCCCGGTCCGCCCCCGGCCGGCGTCGTGAGCTGGACATTGCCGGCGAGAATCGCAGCCGCGGCGCATACGAGCGGCAGCGCCGTGGCGCGTACGATCGACCGGCGAACGCGTGCTTCGACCACGGCGGTCGGATCGTACGCGAGAAGATCTCGCGTCGGTATGCTAAGCGTCGGCCGTGAGCGATGGCGTCGAGAGCTTGATCGGTGTCGGTCCTCGTGCGCTCGTGCGGCTCGTCGGCGGTGCGATCGGTGCCGCTGCAATGCCGGGGGACGTCATCGCGCTGACGGGCGGGCTCGGGGCGGGAAAGACGTTTCTCGCCGCCGCGATCGCACGCGGTGCAGGCGTCCCGCCCGGTACGCGAGTGGCGTCGCCGACGTTCACGCTGATTCACTCGTATTCCGGGCGGCTTCCAGTGACCCACGCGGATCTGTACCGCATCGAGACTTCCGGCGAACTTCGCGCGCTCGGGCTCTTCGACCAATCGAGCGACGGGGTGTTGATCGCCGAGTGGGCCGATCGCTTCCCGACCGCGTTCCCCGCGGATACCCTGTGGATACGGTTGGAACGGCGGCGTCCCCTCAGTCGCAGCGTGTTCGTCACCACCCCCGGGGCGCGGGCCGCCTACCTCGCCGATGCCGCACGCGTCGCGATCGCCGCCCGGCGCTCGCCGCGTGTTAGCCTTCGCGCATGAGCGGATCGACGAGCGCGGACCTGCGCGCGATGCTTGCTGACACGAAGGGTTCATACGCGAGCGTGTATCGAGTGCTCTCGTTCGACGAGTACGTCGACGCGGTTGGCGCGCGTCCGCGGCAGTTGCTGCGGGACGCCGCGCGGTACGTGCGGGACATGTTCGACCACTACGGCACCAGGGAAGTGCGGCGACCGTGGGGAGTCGCGACGCGGTGGAGACTGTTCGACCTCCCGTGGGAAGACGCCGCCGGACGTGCGGACGCCTTGGTCGGACAGGAACCGTTGCAGCGCGACGTGTACGTAGCGTTGTCGACGTTTGCGCGGCAGGGGAGGGTCAACCGCCTGGTGCTCATGCACGGACCGAACGGCAGCGCGAAGAGTACCTTTGCCGCGTGCGTGATGCGCGCGATGGAAGACTACTCGCGAGGCGACGACGGCGCGCTGTATCGCTTTCACTGGGTGTTTCCGCGCGGCCGCGGGACGGAAAATCGCATCGGGTTCGGCGGCGGGCCTACGGGCGACGGTCCGCAGCCCGGGGAGAGCTACGCACACCTGGACGAAGCGTTCATCGACGCGAAGATCCTGTGCGAGGTTCGCGATCATCCAATGCTTCTGCTCCCGCTCGCTGCGCGACGCGAGTTGTTGCGAACGCTTGCGACCGAGGGCGAGTCGTGGCCGGATCTATTGTGGCGCGGCGGGCTATGTCACAAGTGCCAGCAGATCTTCGAAGCGCTTCTCAGCGCGTACCGCGGCGACTTGGACAAAGTGTTCGCGCATGTGCAAGTAGAGCGGTGGACGGCGTCGCGTCAGTACCGTGCCGGTGCGACGACGATCGGACCGCAGATGGCGGTCGACGCGAAGGAGCGTCAGGTCACGGCGTCGCGCTCGCTCGCAGCGCTGCCTCCGTCGTTGCAGAACGTCGCGCTGTTCGAACCGTACGGTGAGTTGGTCGACGCGGCCGGCGGCGTGCTCGAGTACTCGGATCTGCTGAAGCGGCCGCTGGAGGCCTGGAAGTACCTGCTGCTCATGATCGAGAACGGCGAGGTTGCGCTCAGCACGTCGAATCTTCGACCGAACCTCGTGCTGATCGGCAGCTCCAACGAGATTCATCTCGATGCGTTCCGCGAGCACCCGGAGTTTCCATCATTCCGTGGGCGACTGGATCTCCTGCGCGTGCCGTACCTGCTCGATTGGCGCGAAGAAATGCAGATCTACGACGCCCAAGTGCGGCCCGGCGTTGCGCGTCACGTCGCGCCGCACACCACCGAGCTCGCCGCGCTGTTCGGTGTTCTGACCCGCTTGCACAAGCCGTCGCCCGATCACTATCCGCGCCCGCTCGCCGCGATGGTGTCGGAACTGAGCCCCGTCGAGAAGGCAGACCTGTACTCCCGCGGCGCCGTCCCCGAGCGACTTTCGACCGAGCAGTCCCGCGAGATGCGGGCCGGGATCGAATCGATGGTGCGTGAGACCGAGTCCACGGCGATGTACGAGGGCCGACTCGGCGCTTCTCCTCGCGAGATTCGCGCTCTCCTACTCACGGCGGCGCAGCATCCCGAATTTCACTGCCTCTCGCCGTTTGCGACGCTCGAGGGAATCACGGAATTGTGCGCGCGCAAGTCCGAGTTCGAGTGGCTCCGACTCGATCCGCTGGCGGGCGGCTACCACGACCCGCGCTACTTCCTGAAGGTGCTCTACGACCGGTTGCTCGACCACATCGAGGACGAGATCCGCAGTGCGACGGGTCTGGTCGATGAAGCGCAGTACCTCGAAGCGTTCGACACGTACGTTCAGCACGTGAACAGTTGGATCAAGCAGGAGAAGATCCGCAGCCGAACCACCGGGCGCGACGAGCCGGCCGACGAGGCGATGATGCGGGACGTCGAGAAGAGTCTCGGCGCGTCGGGTTCGCCAGACGACTTCCGACGCAATTTGATCTCGACGGTGGCCGGATGGGCGATCGACCACCCGGGCGACAAGGTCGATCACACGCAGCTATTTCCGCGGTTCTTGCAGCGGATGAAGGAAGCTGCGTACGCCGAACGGCGCAAACACGTCGTCGCGATCACACGGTCGCTCGTCGTGTTCGTTTCCGATGGAGGCTCGGGGCTCGACGCCGATGCCCGGCGCGAAGCCGCGTCGACACTTCAATCGCTGCAGTCCCGATACGGATATTGTACCCGGTGTGCACGCGATGCCGCTGCGGCGTTGCTGAAAGAGCGCTTCGGCGACGATCCGTGACCGTCGGGACGGTCGCGCCCAGCGATCGCTAGTTCTCGGGCCGCGCGGGGCGGCTGCCCGCGGCCCCGCGGCGGATGCACGCGTCGTAGCGAGTCTGCAGCACGGCGGGCACGCGCGGCTCGCCCATGATGTCCTGGCCAAAGCGGTTCCACCGCATGCCGCAGCCCGCGCCGGGCAGGTTCGACCACCAGATCCACAGTGCACGTCCCTTGATGTTCTGGATCGGCACGGGTCCCCAGAAGCGCGAGTCGTAGCTGTTGTCACGGTTGTCACCCATGACGAACACGTGGCCGGCGGGCACGGTGAAGCTCGACGTCACGCCGTACGTTCGACCCGCGTGCTCCACGACTTCGCCGGCCGGATCGCGTGAATGCATCGTGAGGTAGTGATGGTCGCCGTGCCACTCGACGTACAGCCGCCGTGTTTCTCCCGGTTCCGGTCGGTTGCCCCGTCCGTCGCCGTCATCGCCCGGCCAGTTGCCCACTTCGCAGCGTGCCAGCATCGCGCCGTTCACTTCGACGGAGCCATCGTTGAAGATGCGGATGCGATCACCCGGAATCCCGACGACACGCTTGATGAAGTCCTTCGATGGGTCCTGCGGAAAGATGAACACCACGACTTCGCCGCGCCGTGGCTGCCGACCCTGGAACAGTCTTCGATTCGTAAACGGAATCTGCGGGCCGTACACGAACTTGTTGACGAAGATGTTGTCGCCGACGTTCAGCGTTGGATACATCGACGGCGACGGGATCTTGAAGGCCTCGACGACGAACGCGCGGATTCCGAGCGCGACGAGCACGGCGAAGACGATTGCCTCGACGTACTCCCGCGTGGTGCCTTTGCGTACCTGACCAAGGTGTTTCTCGATCGAGTCGTCGAGGTCGCGGACCGCTTGCGCGGCGGCCGCCGCATCGAGCTTGTCGACGGCCGTTTCGCACGCCTTGATGCCGTCCTCGATCGTCTTGCGGACCGACTCGCTGGCTTTGCCCTTCTTGAGCAGCTTTCGCGACTCGCGCGTGAGTTCCTTCGTGTCCGCCGCGAGCGAAGCGATGCTGCGCGGCCCGGTCGAGTTTCGCCCGCCGAGGAAGCGATCACGAATCGCGAGCACCACGATTTCCAGCGCCGCGAACGCGAGGAGGTACATCCACGGCGCGGCCTCTTCGATGACGCTCGTGCGGGCCAGGAGTTGGACGAGTGCGATGGCCAGCGCGCCGGGGCTCAGGATGTACCAAAGCGCGTAGTACAGAATCTCTTTGAATCTCGGACCGCTCATCGAGAACGACGCACCCTAGCAGAATTGCCGCGAGTTGGACGAAAGATGGAATCCAACGCCGCCGCGGAGCGTGTTCGGTGAGTGCTCATGTGTGCGAGACCGTTGAACCGACGGAAGGGCATCTCTAGTCCACGCGCAGGATCGCGAGAAACGCTTCCTGCGGGATCTCCACGCTCCCGACGGATTTCATGCGCTTCTTGCCCTCTTTCTGCTTCTCGAGCAATTTGCGCTTTCGACTGATGTCTCCGCCGTAGCACTTCGCCGTGACGTTCTTGCGCAGCGCACCGAGTGTCTCGCGCGCGATGATCTTTCCGCCGATCGCAGCTTGGATCGCAATCTCGAATTGCTGTCGGTGAATGATCTCCTTGAGCTTGCTGGCGAGGTCTCGCCCGCGCTTTTGAGACTTCTCGCGATTGAGAATCACCGAGAGCGCATCGACGATCTCGCCGTTGACCAGCAGATCGACCCGCACGAGGTCCCCTTCACGGTACCCGATGAGTTCGTAGTCCATCGACGCGTAGCCCCGCGAGACGCTCTTGAGCTTGTCGAAGAAATCGAACACGACTTCGTTGAGCGGCATCTCGTAGGTGAGAATCACCCGATCGGTCCCGGCGTACTGCATCGAGATCTGCGCTCCACGGCGATCGATGCACAGTTGCATCACCGCGCCGACGCTGGACGCAGGCGTGTGGATCGTCAGCTTGAGAAACGGCTCTTCGATCTTTTCGATGCGCCCGAAGTCCGGCAATCGTGCCGGGTTCTCGACGAGAATCGTCTCGCCGTTGCGGAGGACCACGCGGTACACGACGCTCGGGGCGGTGATGATCAGGTCGAGGTTGTACTCGCGCTCGAGGCGTTCCTGGATGATCTCCATGTGGAGCAGCCCGAGAAACCCGCAGCGAAAGCCGAAGCCCAGCGCCTCGGACGTGTCAGGCTCGAACTGAAACGAGGCGTCGTTCAGCCGCAGCTTGTCGAGGGCGTCGCGCAGCTGCTCGTAGTCGGCGCTGTCCGTCGGGAAGATGCCCGCGAACACCATCGGCTTGACGTCTTTGAAGCCCGGCAGCGGCGTCTCGGTACGACGCTTCGCGTGCGTGACGGTGTCGCCGATCTTGGTGTCATGGACCGACTTGATGTTCGCGGCGATGAATCCCGCTTCGCCCGGCCCCAGCTCTTCCAGTGCTCGCGGGAACGGCGTGAACACCCCGATTTCGACCACTTCGTACTCGCGCTGCGTCGCGACGAAATAGATCTTGTCGCCCTTGCGCAGCGTGCCCTCGATGACCCGGACCATCACCACGGCGCCGCGATACGAGTCGTACCAACTGTCGAACAGCAGCGCGCACAACGCCGCCGTGGGAACGCCCGTCGGCGCGGGCACGCGTTTGACGATGGCCTCGAGTATGTCCTTCACGCCCAGGCCGGTTTTTGCACTCGCGAGGATCGCTCCCGCGGTGTCCAGGCCGATGACGTCTTCGATCTGCTGGCGGGTCTTGTCGACGTCCGCCGACGGCAGGTCGATCTTGTTCAAGACCGGGATCACTTCGAGGTCGGCCTCGATCGCCAGGTAGACGTTCGCCAGCGTCTGGGCCTCGACGCCCTGCGATGCATCGACGACCAGCAGGGCGCCCTCGCAGGCCTGCAACGAACGCGAGACTTCGTACGTGAAATCGACGTGGCCCGGCGTATCGATGAGGTTCAGCTCGTAGTGCTGGCCGTCGTCCGCCAGGTAGTCCAGCCGAACGTGCTGGGCCTTGATCGTGATGCCCCGCTCGCGCTCGATGTCCATCTTGTCGAGGAACTGGTCGCGGGCCTCCCGTTCGCTCAGCGCACCGGTCGCCGCCATGATTCGATCGGCAAGGGTGCTCTTGCCGTGATCGATGTGGGCGATGATGCTGAAATTGCGGATTCGCGACGGATCGGTGGCCATGAGCCCGCGCAGCCTTTAGCAGACCTCGCGATTTGGCGCGACTCGATCAGCCCTCGGGCGGCTTGAGCGGCAACTGTCCAGGAAGGAGATGATCGTACTTCTTCAGTACGAGCTCGATCCCTTCCCGAATGTAAACTGCCACGGGCACTTTCGTGCGTTCGTGTAGCATGCGAAGGCGGTCGGCCTGCTCGGGTTCGATGTAGACGGTCGTCGAGACCTTCTTGCGTGCCATGGATCTTCGTCCGGGCTCCCATCCGACGGCGGGTGACGCCAAGTAATCGCTCGAGGTGGAGACGCGTCGCTCGGTATCCACGGATGCGACGCGATCGAGGGCGAGATCGGCGTGCTTGTCGTCCATGGTGAGTGCCTCCTGCCAGGTGCTAGGGAATGAACGTACGGTAGATGCCGATACATGTGTTGTCAACGCGCAGGCATCGGAATCGACTGACGATTTTCGATCGGAATGTGCTCGGATGTGGCTCGAATAGGCGCACAATGCGTTCGCTCAACACGTCGAAATAACAACGTTTACTCCTCGACAGTGAACGTCGCCGCGATTGTCGCCCGGAATCCTGGCACGTCGGGTTGGAATTCTGGCACATGGAGCATGCTGAGTCATGAGTGTCGATTTTGATTAGTAATTTCAAATAGTTCAGTGTCAGCGGTATTTTCATCCATTTTGGACGGCCTTGCCGCGAGCGTGGTGGTTTTCTATTGCGCACGCTTCCGGCCCGGATCGTCGCGGAGGTTTCGGCACGACGACGAATCACCGACGCGCGCTCGACGACACTGACGTGCACACGACGTCACCGACGCGCGCTCGACATCGCTGGATGAAGCAAGTCGTCATCACGCGCGGCGGTTTGCGAACTGGATCGCTCGCGCTCGCTCGCCAACAGATCACCAGACGCGTGCGAACATTCCGACGAGCGCCGCTGCACGTCCCGGGCCGGGCTGCATCGTTGCACTTGCGTGCGCGACGATCCGGTTACTAGACTCCGCCATCCGCGGCTCGGAGGCCGCACGACGATGAAGCGATGGGTGGCGATGACGGTGTGCTGCTTGGCGGCCGGTTGCGGCGGTCCGACAGCGTCGTCGAATTCGAGTTCGCTCGGCGGCAGTCGTCGTTCCGCTTCGCGGGAGCCGCGTGCCGAAGTCATGCCGCACCAGACGTGCGTCGAGAGCGGCGGCGACGTGCAGTCGCTGGATGTGAACGGCGACGGTCGTCCCGACATCCGAACAGTGATGCGCGCTGGGCAGCCGTTCTGCCGGGAGACCGATGCCAATTTCGACGGCCGCGTCGACATCATCCGTTTCTTCGACGGGCAGGGCCGGCCCACCCGCGTCGAGGACGACTACGACTTCGACGGTCGAATCGACGTCGTGGCATCCTACGAAAACGGCACGATTCATGCCGATGTACTCGACACGAACTTCGATGGCCGCACCGACACCTGGCGCGACTATCGCAACGGGCACGTGATCGAACTCCGGCGGGATTCGAACAGCGACGGCGTCGTGGATACGTGGGAGCGGTTCGACGAGGCCGGGCGGTTGACGTTTTCCGGCATCGACGCGAACGGTGACGGACGTCCCGACGATCCGGCCGATGCGGGCGCCCGCTCGTTCGGCGGCAGCGGCTCGTCGAATACGACGGTAACGTCCTCGCAAGACGGCGGTGCGACCGCGCCGACGTCGGGCGGATCGACATCCGGTGGAATGGGCGGCACCGCGCCTCCTGTAACTGGAGGATCGGCACCATGAAATCTCGAACGTTGGTGATCGCCGCGCTGCTTGTGGTCGGCTGTGGTGGGCCGACCGAGTCCGCGACGCGCCGTCTCGTGCGCCGTCGCGTGGCCCGCGTCACGAACTCGACGTCGGCGCAAGACCACTCGCGCTGCGATGCCTCGCGCCCCGGACGCTCGACGAGCGAATACGACACGAACAACGACGGCGTTCCCGACGTGCGAAAAGTGTATCAGACGGTCGGGGAACCGCCGAACGTTCACTCGGTGCTGGTCTGTCGCGAGGTCGATCTGAACCACGACGGCACGAAAGACTTGTTCCGTTTCTACACGGACGAAGGCCGGGCGCTGCGCGAGGAAGAAGACCGCGACTTCGACGGTCGAATCGACGTGATCACGCACTACGCCAACGGCGAAGTGATCCGGCGCGAGCTGGACACCAACGGCGACGGCCACGTCGACATGATCACGTACTACCGCGACCATCGTCCGTGGCGGACCGAGCGTGAAGTCACGAGCAACAACGATCCGGCGTTCCGCGCGGACTACTGGGAAGTGTACGACCAGACCGGCCACGTCGTGCGCATCGGGTGGGACTACGATCACGACGGTCGCGCGGACCGCTGGGACCGCATCGACCGCGTGTCGAACATGGTGTCGACGGCGCTGAGCACGGCGACCCCCGCGGCGGGACTTGCGGCATCGACCGCCCCCGACGGTGGCGTGGCGGCACCCAGCGCGGCCGGCGACGGTGGAGTCGCGGCACGCCCGAACGGGCTCGCGCCGGCGGTTCCCGTGGGTGCGGCGCGCGCTCCGTGACGTCGGCGACGACGGGCGAACGGCTGCAGAAAGTGCTCGCAAACGCCGGCGTCGCGTCGCGGCGCCAGGCGGAAACGATGATCACCGCGGGGCGGGTGACCGTGAACGGCCGCATCGTCACGGAACTCGGAACGCGCGTTCAGTCCTCTCATGACGTGATCCTGATCGACGGTCGTCGCATCGAAGCCCAGTCGCTCGCGTACTACGTCATCCACAAGCCGCGCGGGGTCGTGACGACGTTGAGCGATCCCGAGGGGCGCCCGGCGCTCGGGGAATACACGAGCAAGCTGAACGTGCGCGTGTATCCCGTCGGGCGCCTCGACTTCCACACGTCGGGCGCGCTGCTCTTGACCAACGACGGCGCGCTCGCGCAGGCGCTGCTTCACCCACGCTTCGACGTGCCGAAGACGTACGTCGCGAAGGTCCGCGGGACGCCCACGCCGACGCAGCTCGACGCGATCCGCCGCGGCGTGCAGCTGGAAGCCGTCGGGCGCGAGCGGGCCGACGTCCCCACGCGGCCGGCGGAGGTGCAGGTGTTGCGCAAGGCCGCGCTCGAGGACGATCGCGAAACGCGGCGCGAGCCCGACGACCGCGCGAACACGTGGCTCGAAATCGTGCTGCGCGAAGGGCGCAATCGGCAGATCCATCGCATGGCGGAGGCGGTCGGGTTGTTCGTGATGCGACTCGCGCGACTGTCGTTTGCGGGGATCACCACCGTGGGCTTGCGCCCGGGCGAAATGCGCCCGCTCACGCCGCCGGAGATCGACCGGTTGCGGCGGACGTACGCGGCGCCCGCGGGAACCGCGACGCGCTTGACGACCGCGGGGAAGCGACGTAAAGCACCGATCCCCTGACGCGGGGTGGAGCAGCCTGGTAGCTCGTCGGGCTCATAACCCGAAGGTCGTAGGTTCAAATCCTGCCCCCGCAACCAATTGATTACGCGCACTTACCGGAAACGGTGGGTGCGCGTTTCTGGTTCTGGGGCCACGAGTGGGGCCATCCGGAGGGTGCGAGCACGTGCAGGATTCCGGTGAATCCGTGCACAAGCGTCACGGGCCGACCTGCGCCACACCACTCGCAGGAGAACCCATGTCCAAGCCCGTCAGGCATCGCAGCAGATGGCGCATTCGATGGATCGACGAGAACGGTGCACGTTGCTCGGAGGTTTTCGACTCGTTCCGCGAGGCGGAACACCAACTCCGTCAGCACGTCGTCGCAGTTGAGGAGATCAAGCGGGGCGCACGTGCGCCGACGCCACCAACGAAGACGTGCGGCGAGTTGTTCGACTACTGGCTCCTCCATCGAGCTCCGGAAAAACGAAGCGTCGACGATGACAGGAGCATGATCCGCAAGCATCTGCGGCCCGCGTTCGGACACGTCTTGCTACGGGACCTGCAAACGGAGGCGACCGACGACTACATCGCGGCGCGCAAGAATCTCGCGGCGCACACCGTTGCGAACCACCTCACGCTCCTGGCCACAATGGTTCGCGTTGCCGTCGAGGAACTAAAGTGGCTGCACGCCGCCCCGAAAATTAGGAAGCCGCGACCGAACCCCGATGACGATATCGACCAGCCCTGGCTGAAGAACGCATCGGATATCCATCGCGTCCTCGAAGCCGCGAGCGCGGAGATCGATCGCGCCGACCCGCTCTCGGAGGTTCCCTACGTTTGCTACTTCACAGCTGTCCACACAGGTCTTCGCGCTGGTGAGATTGCCGGGCTGCAGTGGATCGATGTCGATCTCGAACGACGAACGATCCATGTTCGTCGTTCGTACGATGGCAAGACCAAGACACGGGGCTCGCGCCGATTCGTTCCAATCGTTGATGCACTGCTCCCTGTGCTGCGGGCCTGGAAACTTCGGTGCCCACCGACGCAGACGAAGCTCGTGTTCCCCAACACGGCCGGCAACATGTTCGATGAGTCAGCCCGGATCTTCCAGGAGGTGCTCCACCGCGTTCTCGATCGCGCGGGATTCGAACGCCCGACAGAGGGGCAGTATGTGCACGCGATCCACTTCCACTCGTTCCGGCACACGTTCGCATGCCACTGGCGATTGAACGGTGGTCCGCTGGAAGACCTCATCCGCGTACTCGGACATGTCGAAAAGCCGATGACGGAATATTACGCGAACATCGGTGGGTATCATCGACCGGAGCACTTCCGAATCTTCCCGGCGACCTCGGCTGCCTCGGTTCTTGTGCCCGACATCGCCGCGAACGACGAGTAGCAATCGTCGGTCTGACCGGCACGAACACGCGCCATCAGTCAAGGTCGGCCACGTGCAGATCGTGAGAAGCATCCTGCACGTCCGGTGTCTGGCACACGACTGCCCGGGGCACTACGACGAGTCCCGGAAGGAGCGCACCGCTCCGAAAGGACAACTCGATGCCGCCCGAATTTCTCACGTACCGGCAGCTAGCAACCGAATTAAATGTGCCTCTCGGCACCCTATACGGCTGGGTCGCCCGACACCAAGTGCCGCACATCCGCGTGGGCAAGCGTCTCGTGAGGTTCGAACGGAACGCCATAGCGGCATTTGTGCGGGAGCGCACGGTGTCCGTGGCGGAGATCACGGCGCGGAGGTCGCGATGAGCCGCCGACGTCGTCGACATCGGGTTGGCTCGCTGTCGCTTGCAACTGCCCGCGCCGAGCCTGACATCTACTATGCGCGCCCGCACGCCGCTGAGCCAACGGTCGAGCCCCTCGATGCGATGGAGCCAGGGGATGGTCCAGCCGACACCGATGCCAACCCGGAGCCGCCGGATCCGAAGCACGAGAATGTGCGCTGCGCCGACGTGCACGGCGACTGCGAGACTGAGCCCCCGGTGCGATCGGAGCCCAGCGACTGGTTCCCGACTCCGGACCTACGCTTCTTCGCCAACCACCTCGTTGCGTTCCTGCGCGATCACCCGACCAAGCCAACCCAGATTGCCCGCAGTTCCGAGGTCGATCTGTTCGACGGACTCAGAGGACGGTGCGCGATGGCGGATGTCACGCTCAAATTCTACCAAGACGCCGAAAAGCACGCCCTCGAACTCGCGATCGAATCGGCACGCCCCACCATCGAGGAGGTACTCGCGATCGACAGCGACTCCCTGATCATCGACTCTGAGGGGCCGCACACCTTGCGATTGACGCGTTCGGGGCAGCTGGTGTCCTCCGCAGACCCAGAACATCGCCGCGACACACCGTACGTCCCGCTTTCACCGGGTCACTACGCGTGCACGTTGGCGCAAGCCATATTCGCATGGCGCGTCGAGCGGTGCATTGGGAGCTTGGCGACCTTCGTCCACCTACATCGTGGGGCTCTGGCTCGGGACAACGTCTACGGCCTCGGAGCCGCTCTCGGCAACGTGCGCGATATCGCCATCGCAATCATGGACGAAGGGCTCCTGCCGCACCCACAACGGCACTCGCGGGCGCGCACACGAGCGACCGGCCCGCATGGAGCGTGAGCGAGCGAGAGTCGACCTTGGCGTCTACGCCGTCATTCCCACTCCGCGCTGCAACACCGCAACTCCCGGCTCGAAGAACAGCACAAGTCCGCCCATTGCACCGAAAGGCGCATTCGCCGTCTCGACACGCTTCCGCCCTCATCGGGGCGGCCCAAGGAGCATCTATCATGACCGCACTGACACTCGACATCACCAACCCAAGGCCGACCGCAATCCGCGATGCCATCCACGAGATCGGGTCGCGGCACATCAGCGGGCAGCCCGACCCCGCCGATCAGAACGGCACACCGATGGATCCAGGTGAATGGGTCCATGCCCTGGACTCGCCGGTCTGGCGGTCGATCGAGCGGCTCCACACCCTCCAGACCGAGACCCGCCCATTTCCTAACATTCGCCCGACGCTCGTCAACCGCATCGATCGGTTCCTGCAGGATGCCAGTGAGTTCCGCCGGATGGCGAGCCGACAACCAGTCAGCTTCGAGCGCCGAGACCCCGGATACCGCCGAGCGTGGGAAGCGACGAGGGCAGCGGGCAACCTCGTGCACGAGGTCGAGGCTCAACTGGTGCAGGGATTCGACCTCGCTGCGGCCAATGAGGCAGATACCGTTCTCTTGGGGTGGGTCGTGTCAGCGCTGAACGCCGTCGCAGAGGAATACCATCAAGTCCCTGCTCCGACAGTCGGTGCTGGCGGCCTATGCCAGTCCGATGTGGCGGAGCAGATCGTGCTGGGCAATTCCACCACGGACGTGCACATCACCGTCGTGTCGCTCATCGCCGACATCCTGCATGACCGGACGGAGATCGTCCCCCGCCGAACGAAGTATGGGGATGATCGGGAGACGTCCGAGTGCGACCTCCGATTTCGATTGGCTAGCACGCATGCGGACTTTTCGTCCGACTTGGTGCGGGCGGCCCTCTCTGGCCGTGTCGCGAACCCGCTTCGCCGTCGATTCGAGTTACTTGCCCTCGCGTGGGCCGTCGAACACGACAGGCTCGGCGGTCTCTGGGCCGAAATCATCGCACGGATGGAAGTGATCGAGCGGGATGACCAGGAACGGCAGGACAAGTACCGCAAGCTCTTCGCCACGTCGAAAGAATAGCAAGTCACGATTGCCCCTCGGTCGTCTGCACGACGCCGAAGGGGCACGCCCGAGTACCTGCAGCGATCCATTCCCGTGGCATTCTTCCCAGTCTTCGATACGTGGAGGCGGAAGGGGTCGCCACCTCAACTTTCAATGCGTAGAAGATCCTCCCTTCCTCCGGAACCCACCGTGGGACACCGGCGTTCCCGTTGGGGCCTTCCGGGCCTTGGCATTCAGTTGCTTGGCGCGGTCTGGCCGATCATCTTGAGACTTTTGGACGGAATGCAGGCTGCTTGGTGAGGATGAGCGTGGGAATGATCCACATCGTGAATTCCTATAGTGTTCCTTGATGGGGACACCACAGTAATTACATGTGTTCCTACGGCCATTACATCGATGTTTAGATCTCGATGTTCTCGACGATTTGCTCGTCGGCGTCCTGCTACTTCCAACCCTTGGTCTCTTAATGATCGGTATTTCCTTTTCGTGACCCTCGAATGCCTCGCCAATGTTCTCGTTGATATTCTTGATGTATCTAGTATCCGTACTTTTTGGAATTGCGTAGTTCGACCACGACCCGACGAACGCTCCTATGGTGTTCGATGGCGATGCCCAACGCCGTTCTCTATTTCGAAATTTAGACGAAGGTTCTTCTGGCTCGCGAATGGGGATCATCGCCCGTTCCCACACCCCGTCAAATAGGCCCCGCTCCAACTCCTCCGACGGGATTGTTCGTGCCCCGACGAATCGAAAGCCCAGCACTGCGAACCGCGTCGGCTCGGCCGAGTCTTTGTCGAGGTCGGCGAAGAACGTCTTGTGCGCCTTCGGACTGACGACCATCCCGAATTCCGCCAGAACCTCATTGAGCCTCGTGGCATACGCCTCGGCCGCATGCCGAGACTCGAAAAGCGCCGCCCCGTCATCGCAGTACATCCGCATGCCGAAACATCCGTCGTTCGGGAGCCTAGGCAAGATCGCTGCATGGAGAAATGCCGAGAACAATAGCCCCGAGCACGGAGTACCCTGCAATACACCAGGAATTCGAGTGTGTTGTAGACGACCGAACCTCTCAATGAGGTCCACCAAGTCTTGTCGGTCGGTCAGCTTTCGGAGCGCGGCGATCGAAGGTTCGAAAGGCGTACTGCCATAGGCGTCCGCGAGATCGAATTTGAACAGCACGACTTTCCCGCGCTTGCGCAAGATCTTGAGTACCCAATTAATCACGTCGTGCGCGCAGCGGCCCGGCCTGCCACCCTCGATCGCGGGATCAATGCGATTCCAAACGTCCTCCAATCCCCAGGTGGCCGCATGCAGAACTGCGGCATCCGTTGTCGAGGGCAGGCACGTGATCCGCGTCGAGCCGTCGGCTTTTGCTACTGGGTTCGCCTTCGCCGCGCGGAACCTGTAGGTCCGCGATGCAAGCAGCCGTGCAACAAGTCCAGCGACAAGAGCAGCCTCGGACGGGTGATATCGTTTACCGGGACGCTGACCGACACCTTTTCGCAGGGCACGTCGAACGCCGCCCAGGATCTCCGTGTACGGGATGTCCGCGCCCACCTTCTCTGATCCGATAGATGCAGAGTTCGCTACTGGCTTGTGCTGAGACAGCACTTCATGGGCGCGAGGCCGTCCGTCCTCGCAGCCGTGTCGCGGCGCGGCTGACGGGCACCTACTCGCACGGCCCTTCAGTACTTCTTCCCGGTTGGCATTCGCGAGCCGGCCGGTCGTGTCCGTATGGACACGAATCGGTACCCCGGACACGGATCCGTCGGACCCGTCCAAACTGTAGTAAGGCGACCACATCATGATCGACCGGCCCGGTCGTGTGCGGGACTTTGATCCCCAGGTTGGCCATGGGCGCAAACGGCCGCCTTAGACCGCTCAACCAGGTCGAGAATATCGACTGGGTCGAACCTTACCGAGCGTGAGATCTTGATTGGCCGGAGACGACCCTGGCGGCACCAGTCCCGCACGGTTCCAATACCGACTCCCAACATCTCGGCGACGTCGCCGACAGTAATGAGTCGTAGTGAGTGTGCGGCGCGCGTCTGCATCTTCTCTCGACACACACTATAGCTCTTCAGCGGTCTGCGTCAACGCCGAAAGGCATGTATGTTGTCGACGTCACTCGTGAATCCATGACTATTACAAACCACGTACTACATCGCATGCAACAGGGAGCATGCCAGTGTATTCAGCGTGGCATCGTGCGCGAAGGAGCGTCTCGATGTGACGCACGGTAATGGCAGACACGGACGCGAGACTCGTGTGGCCCCGTCCGGTAGCCTCCCTACCGGCGGTGACGTTCTGCGTGCTGCCCGGCAGGCAATAGTTCCCACACGGACACGAGGTGACAGGCGGTTCCCGTTGCGGACACCTACTGATCACATCCAATTGACCGTGCCAGTCGGTGATTCGTGAATGGACCGCCACGTCCATGACAGCCTGCGACTGTCATGACAAGCTTGCTTCGGTCATGACAGCATCACTGATCGCGGAATACACACCACGGATCGATCTAATCGACGTGACGAAAGCGAGAATACTCATTTCTGGAGACGGTGCAATCCCGCTGAGACTGGGAATTACCACTACGCGATCACTATGGTGCGCCTCGACCCCGGGGTCTGACGGACTGGTGATTCACGATGCGGAAGTTGGCACGCGAGAAACCATTGCCCTCGAATTCGCCCCGAGCGTCGTTGGCGAGGTGCGAGCGTGGTTCAAGTGCTCTGGCTTCGACAATCAGCCATGCGCCCGACGGTCGCGAATCCTCTATCGAGTGCCCGAGGGATTCCGCTGCTCGAAATGCGCGCGAGTCGTTTCGGAAGGCCAAGCCCGCCATCGCAATACCCGGAGCGATTTGTTTCTTGGACCGATGAGGCGTGTAGAAGTTGCTCGGGCCGCGCTGGCCCGAACGCGGCCCGGCCGCCGGCAGACTCGGTTGCTGAACATCATCGAGACAGCCGAGGCGAAGATCGCTCGGTATTGGGCCGGTGCACAAATCGACTCGGCCCGTCTTCGCGGAAGAATCGCTCGACGGTTCGGTTCCAAGGTTGAGTCGGCGAATGACGGGGAAGTTCGCTGAACGCACATCTCTAGAATCTCGCCTTCGATTCTCCAGAACGCTCCACTTTCCGGAACGACACGTGGTGCGGGGACTCTCCCGGGGCGCAATCATGTGGGCCGCGCTTGCACTCCAGAGGCGATCTCGGTGCGACTGTCGTTCTGGAGATGTTCGCGTTCGTCATTCTGGAGATCGTGCCGAGCCTAGAGAACGTGAGTTCCCATACGGACACGCGTTCGGACTCTGACCCACAATGGCTCACGGCAAATGTGCCGTGCGGGCCAGAGCCCACTAGCGCCGTTGCGCTATCGAGTGCGGCGGCACAATAGCCAAGTGACGCCGTATCGATAAACGAACGATGCGAACACTACGATCATTATGTATTTCATGGTTTTCTCCTTGCTTTAGTTTCAATGCCTCCCTTCTTCTCGAAGTAGTTCGAGAGCACTAGGATTCTTGTCTGAACACACAGTGCCATGCTCGAATAAAACGTTAAACCATTTGATTGACGTTCACGGCCAAGGCGGGATTATCGAGTTATTCGCAGCCCTCGCCGGGAACAGTCAATCAGGTGGACGCGGGTTCTGCTGCGGGGGTGTCGAATGCCTCCCTCACCCGAAGGTGATGGTTGGTTCCATTGGCCGTGCCGCCCGTACCGTGAAGTCCGCGCACGGCGACACTTGCGCCAACTCACCTTGACGCTCGGCGATAGTGCGCGGTCCGGCAGCCCCCGGGCGAACTCACATCGACGAATCGAGTAGCGTGTCGGTTCTTACTTCCTTCTACGTTTCTGCCTTCTTCGTTGCGATGTGCTCGGCCGCCCTGGGTTTCCTCCCCGCACGACTTGAGCCGCAACCCCACGACGATGGCCAGCGAAAGACGCCTGCACACTGCCCCGTAATCCAGAGTCTTCCCGCTCAACCGCGGCGCGAGCGGGCCCGGGATGGCGATTTGCGAGAGGCCGCTCCCTGTCCGACAAGATCCCAGACCGACAGACGCAGCCCCCGAGCAACCCTCGCGATCGTCTTGACCGTGACGTTTGCCCGCCCGTGTTCGATGGCCTGGTACCGCTTGTACGGCACGCTGGCGCTCTCCGCGGCTTGCTCTTGGGTCAGCCCAGCGTCTTCTCGCGCCGCCCGGATCCGGCTGCCCAATTCCGCCAATACCGGGTCCTTCTTGATGCGCGTCACGCAGCGGAAGCGTGGCGATCCCAGCCACTTTCACCACCCCAAGCTATTGGGGTGATGTATTCTCGCCACGGCGACCTGCGCGGGCGTTCGACTTGTTCGCCGTCCCGCAGGCGCGTGACGTGGGGAGAATACGATGGACTCGAACACGGGTCGCGGGGGCGGCTTCGATCCGAAGCTCTGGGTGTGGTGGCCGATCTCGAAATGGACGATGCCGCAGAAGCTCGTCGTGGGATTCATCGGCTTCGTGATCCTGGCGTGCGTCGTGAGCATGTCCGGCGGTGAGGGTCCGGCCCAAACGGCCGGACGCAATGCACCAGCATCTCCGACGAACCCTCCCGTTGTTCGTCCCCCGACTCCAAGTAATCTCGTCGCGCCACCGGCGGCACCGCCTCCGCAACCGACACCGGCACCCCAGGCAGCGCAGGCTGAGCCACCGATAGCGGTGGACTCGATTGGACCGTTCGTTGCAGCTCATCTCAACGGTGCGCAATCGTCGAGCATCGTTCGGACGCCAGGAGCGGTTGAGATCCGTCTTGCCCTCGAACGAACTGCCTCCCCGTCGCAGTTCATCCATCGGGCAGGCGATGTTCTCCGCGATCTCGTGACATCGGAATTCTGGGCCGTGGCGGCCAGCCCAGGTGCTGTGCGAATTCGTTTCGATGACATAGCGCGCTACATGGTCGTGCCGTTGACCGCGAGCCAGCCCGCGGACGTGCTCGGTACAACCGATGGCAGCGCCGACGTCATGCTCGACCTTGCACATCGGAGATACTGGAGCGCCCCGGACGTCGTGGTGTTCCGCGACCATCAGCCGTGTCCAGACGGCCTGTGGTCGGTCTTCCCCGGAGACGCCCCGGGTGAGGACGAATTTGCGCGACACGAGAGCGCTTCGCATCGCGCCGAATTGGCGACGCGAATCAGAAGCACGAGATTTCTCCTCGCGGTCAATGACGTGAACTCGGCGCAGCTTGGCAACTACAACTTCTCGACGCACTCTTTCACACTCACCCTGTATCCTGACGGTGACGTTGTCGCCTGTACGAATGGCGATGCCGGCGGCTCGGCTCAAGCGCGCTCGGAGATCGCCATCGGGCTCAACAGCGCGCGCTCGGTGGACATGACTCCGGGGAACGACGGGCTCGTCGGCTTTCACACGTGGGAGATCACGCCACTCCGTTTCCGTGTCTCGGTACCGCAGGGCGATGCCGAGGAATTCGCAGAGCGACACCGAAACACCCTCAACTTCCAGATGGGCTGGCGAGTCGGGGGCGCTCGGATCGATCGACGAATGGCGCGCGATCAGGCTTCGCGCGAGTTGGATGACTACGGGGCCGGCCGCCTCATCCAGGCGACCGCGGTCGCCGTTCGCGTGTACAACCGAGACACGGAAGAGATCCTCGTGGATACATCGCCGACGAGCCAACCACGTAGGGAGAACTCGCGATCGACCCCCCATTGACCGACCGAGTTCACTTCCGGCGCATTTCCCGCTTCTTGCGACGGCATGACCGGTCGCGCCAGGTTTTGATTGCCACCCGTCGTCACCGGCGCACGCTCGGAGATCGATGGACACGGGAACTGATCGCCGGTGGGTCCCTGCGCACCGGTGATCCAGATGGACTGGTACCCTCGGGCATCGGTGGCGACACACGACTCGGAAGTCCTGAGCGTTCGCGGTGGATGTAGCAGGTAGGTTGTTGGCGATTGCGATAGTCAAGAGTGACCGGCACGAACTTTGGAGAGGTGGAGCGCGATAAAGTGCATGTCGCCGCAGAATGCCAGTTGACTGTTCGGCGTCGAAGGACCACTCTCCCCGAACGCCTCGCGGAGGCCTTGTATCCGCGGCAAACAATACGGCCGGCCCGGTGGAGACACTTGGTCGGCCGCGTTCTTTTGTGCGGCTCGGCGTTCAGCGCGGGCAGCGCCGTCACGCGAGCCGCGTAGCCCGGGTCTATTTTCGCCTGCGCGCTTTCTTCTTCCGCCGCTGCGACCTACTCGAACTGCGCCTCGCTCCCTTGGTCCTCCCGGGATCCGACAGCGCATCACGCAGTTCCACGTCGAACGACTTCATCGAAGTGAGATCAATACCGGCGAGTGGGTCGTGATCCGGGTCGTGAAACACTCGCTCGAACGCCCACGCAGCAGCCCGTTCATTTAACCGTCGCGCGTGGAGAGCATCACCATCTACGCGTCGTTCTTCCCAGCGGCCGACGTGTACATCTCCGGGCACGAAGAGAAGTGCATGTCGCGGGTCGAGATGCAGGCATACGGAATGCGGGACATCGATCCCGACACCGAATGACGGGGTGTCCGGGCCGATATTCCCCCACTGGACCACGGGGCGGTCGGAAGTAATCAGCGCAGGATCTTCGAACACGATGAGCGCAATCCGCATCGAAGCGAAATCGAGGTCGAACGCCGACTCCTGCATGTGAATCATGGCGTCCTTCGTGAGCGTTCCGTCGGCGTTGATGGGAAAGCCTTTCTGGCGCAAGTCGGCCAGCGCCCGGGCCCGACCCATCTTCCGGGCACGATTCATGACCAGCGCTCGCATCACGTGGTTGAGAAAGTTCCGCGTGTCGGGGCCCCGCACGAACTGCGCCGAAACAAACGCGATGAGTGCGGCACGGTGTTCATCCGAGGGCGGGAACTCACCCGAGACGATCGCCTCAATGGCAAGCGCGGCCGGCGTCTCGATTTCCGCAGCCAGTTTCTTCTCCACCCGAAGGGGTTCTGGTTCAGCGGGATCTTCGATCGTGTAGAAGTCCTCGATCGTGCAGGCCGACCGTGGTGACGCTTTCGTGTTCGCTTTCCCGCTGGCCCTGTAGATGCGTACGAACCGCCCGTCCTTCGCGAATCTCCTGAGCAGGAACCGGGGAACGAAATGCTGTCGTTTTGGCTCGGACATTTCCCTCACCGCGAACTGAAAGACAGCACGAGCGTGCCCGTGCCGGTCGAAGCCATCAAGCCCGTGGTCACCGCACCGTTGATCGGGCCGAGGGCCGCCCAGGATTTTCTGGACCCAGGGTTGGCTCGGCCGTTACCGTAACGGACATGCCGAACCTCGACGCCGTCATCTCAAACAGAATCTTCTCGTTCCTTGCGGATTTGGATCTCCTGCTCAAGGAGTCCGCGCTCGCGGCCGTACGTGATGCTCTCCGAGGGACGGGTTCGGTGGCACGGGCAACGGTGAACGAGAAGCCCAGGTCACCGAAGAAGGCCCCGAGCAAGAGGCCTAAGTCGAAACCGGGCGGAACGGTTTCGGCCAGTTCGAACAAGGCCAGCGCTGCGGCCGAGAAGTTTCTGGCCTACGTGCGAGCGAACCCCGGTGAGCGTGGGGAGATCATCGCGAACACGCTGGGTGTGCACGCCAACGACTTCCGCAAGACTTTGAACTCGTGGTTGGCATCGGGGGTGTTGAAGAAGAGGGGCGCGAAGCGCGCCACGAGGTATTGGGCCGGCGACCGCTCGAAATGATCGCGGCGTTCTCCGTGGTGACGTTGGTCGCAGGCGTGCGCGTGGCTGGTGATGGACGACACGAGCCGGATCTTCCCGTTCCTCGATCCAGACATCCACCCACGTGGCGCTGATCTGAACGGTGCGCGCTGGTGGTCGCTCGCAAGAAGAAGCCTCAGCCGAAACCGAAGCGTGGACGCGGGAGACCGCCGCTTGGGAAGCGGAAGCTCTGGCATGTTCGGCTGCCGATTCACATTCATGAGCGAGTCAGGATGATCGCGGCCAAGCTGGGCCTACCGGTCAACTCGGTGCTCGCGTGGGCCATCGCGCGGGGGATCAAAGACCACCTCGGCATGGGCACGAATGCGGACGCTGAACTCCGCAACTTTCTACGTGCCGAGATTCTGGACGAGCTCCACAAATCGTAAGTCGGCCGGTCTGAATAGCTGTTACTACTAATTCAGCGCGCCACAGCCGAGTACCGCTGACGGAACTCCTCTCGACTCGCTTCGCTCACGAACAACGTAGCAGGTAGCGTCGAATAGTCATGCACGCACGCCCACTTGTGCCATCGAGAGTGCGTGTGCACGTTCGGTCTGACTCCAGTGCTCGGGCATTCACAACGACCAACAACCGCCCGAGCGACGTGGAGCGAGAGGGAGATGCCGACGATGAGTACCACGCCGAATACCCAAGAACAATCGCATGCGAGAGGGAGCGACGCAAACGGGTCGACGCCCGCGGCCCGACAGCGGGACCCCCGCAATGAACGGAAGCGCCTAGCAAAGAAGGAGGGGAGTCTCGCAGCAAGGGACTGGCTTCGATCCGCGACCATCGCAGACCAGATTCGGTTCGCGGGCGCGGCCTTCACGTACGGCGAGGTGCTGGACGTGTACCGCGACGACACCCCGGCGCTGCCGAACTCCTTGGATGTCGACTATTCCTGGGGATTCTGGAAAGTAGTGAAAAGCAGAGTGTACCACGCAGTGTATGCGGCGCGCCGACTGCGGGCACTCGGTATCGAGACAGGCGACGACGACGGGAAGGGCGAGGGGCAACGATGAGCGATCGATCGACCCACGACATCCCTGCAGCCGTGTTCGCAGGCGGCGCACCCGAATGGTGGCGGGAGGTGAGCAATGACATCTGTTGCGAGTAACGCAATGGGCAGCTGTGAAGTCTGCTCGCAGCCGATCCCGGCTGATCGTCCGGCGGGTGCAAAGACCTGTTCACAAGGCTGCGCTCGTGCGCGCCGACGACGTCAGAATCGCCTACGCCTTCATAGAGGCCTCAGTGTCGAGGACCTTGACCGCCTCGAACATGAGTACTTGCAACGAGAGAAAGCCGCCGAAGAGAAGGTCGCCCACGATCGAATGTGCGAACAGCGAGACCTGGTGTGGACGGTGCTTCAACGCGAGCCGGAACTGCATGAACGGCTGAAGACGGCTGTGGTCGACGGGTCGGTCATTGCCGTCCGGGCCGAGCGGCCCGCGCTCGCCGGTCGAGGTGACTGTTGGTGGGTGGAGATCGAGCGCTGCGATCTTGTTCCTCATGGGTATGCATCGCGCTGCTTCTCCTGCCGAACGCGGTGCCGCATGACCTCCGGGACGCTCAACCCGGGGGAGCCAGGCGCTCGCGCGGTAGCGCTCATGAACGCCGCATCTGCTTCAGTGCGGAAATCGCTTGACGACTCCACGAGCTACTGACACTGGCCAACTCGGGGTGTTGTCATAGACATCCCGGGCTGCAGGACCAACGCGTTCTCGCGATCGGCAACGTGAACACAGCGCCGCTCGTCGGCGGCGCGAAGCGGAACACTCACCGCGGGCGCGGAATCCGCCGGCCTTTCTTCGGGCGGAACCGCCCGCTACCCAACCTCTCACCTCAGGGATCAGGTCCATCGGCCGAGCGGCCGTAGAAGGTGTGCTCGGGAGCTCGGCACGTGGGCTGTCGCTCTCCAGTCCATCGCGGAAGTCGACCGCGATAGTCAAGAAGCTACCAGCTGTACGCGACACGCGTATCAATTGATGAACAGGCTACCTGCCTCGGAGCCGCACGCAATGAGCACCTGATACATGCTGTGCGGCAGTATCGACTGCGGCGGATGCGTGACAAGTGCTCACTGGCATCCTTTCGCGATTCGGCTTGACCGTCAGTCGCGCGCCCGTAGCATGCCTATGCACTCGGTACTTCATCAGTGCGCATGGAGCGCACGATGTCAGTGTCGGGCGAGGAGACCCAAATGGGCAATCGAAAAGCATGGCATAGCGAGAGTGGTAGTGACGGCGCGAATGCCGCCGACGCGAACGCGCGAGTCGCAGATATTGGATGGCTCTATGGGCACCGGTGGACCTCCACGTATGCCACTCCGTCGGAGCTGGCGGAGTTGGCGGCGATAATGGCGAACTCCGCGATGGCGGATCGGGGCCAGCAGCGGTGGTGGTCGTGGCTCGCGGCGACGTTCCGCTCGATGAGGCGGTTCATCGACGTGCACCGGCCCATGGAGGATCCTCGTGTTGCAACCGCGCCAGAGGCGCACTTGGCACGTTTCGCCGATGGCTTTCTCTTGGCGGCCGTCTCTACGGGCCACGCCGCTCGCAAAGCAATGGACCTGACGTTGCGTAGAGACGTAAAGCAACGGAAGACCCGTGACTATGACATCGCGCCCGATCAGTCGGACTGGGGGGTGGTCGCGAAGCGTGTGGCCAGAGTCATCCACGAGGAGCGCAAGCACGAGCACTGGGGTGTCACCCGTCTACCGGAATATGGCGAAGTGTCCTGCTACTTTTCCAATCATCCGTATACCAACGCGCCCCACGCTCGCATCCGTGAGATTTCTGATCTGCGCGCGTGGCTTGGTGGGCACGGTGCGCAGGAATTGGCACTCGGCGGCTTCGGCGAGGACACGGACGCCATGGGAAGCTGCACGATCGTGATGCTCATCGAGCCCGGACCGGTCGCGCCGTCGGCGTTGTCGCGCGCAGTGTCTAAGATTATCGACCGGACGCTCGCCGGGTTCTGTGCTGCGTCCTCGAACTCTGGTCCGCCCCAGAGTGCTCGACTGAACTGATCGCTCGGCACGACCGCATGATCGCGGTGCGATGACCCGTCGACGAGCCCGCGACCTTCCTGACTTCGACCTCGCACCGTGCCACGGCGATCAATTGTCCCCCGGGCGATCTACTCCGGCGAGATCGTCTTCATGCCGAACGAGTCCAGCGTGACATCATGTCCGTATGGACACGACTCGCGAGAGACTCGCACGCACTCAATTCACTTGATGCCAGTCGGTGAGCGAAGCGGTCGTGCACGTGTTGTTCGGTGCGGTGCACTCGTAGTACCCAACCACGGGATGGATCTCCCAGAGGCTACTTCTGCGCGGCTGGCGTTCGATGGCCCGTGTTCCGCCGTTCACCAAATGCGGCGAATCGAAGAAGAGCCGTCCCACGAACATGACGAGCGTGCCGGCCACCGCAGTAGCTCGAAGCGACCGTTGGGTCCAGTTCGGAGAGCGACTCTGAGGGATCATTTCCACCACGACGCCCGTACGTTCCTCGCCACCGGCGGTCTCGACGATCGGGATGTGGATGTCCGTGTTGGCCGGCCCAGTCAACCGGCAGTTCACACTTTCCGCGCCTGAATTGTGCACTCCATTGTGCGGTGTCGTGTTCCTGATCATGAAGCCCGCGAGGCGGACGGCAGTCCCTTCTCCGATCGCGGGTCTCGTTCGAGTCGCCGGCAAGAGATCGTGGAGCTGGGCCCTCTCGTCCGCCCGAAGGTGGACATGTTGGCGGACGCCCGTGGCGTCGGCCCGGCGCTGCAACGCCATCATGTCGGCGAACGTGATCGGGATGGCATTTGCCAACGTGATGGCCGTTCCGTTGTCGAGCGTGGTCCTGCGCTTCAGCGTGTCCGTCAGGGCGTCCGGCGTCCCCGGGGCTGCGCAGCCAGTCGCGGGACATCGGGCAAGTGTTGGACTGCAGGGACCCGTGCCAATCGCCCTACGTGCGATGCCGAGAAGAGCAACCAACACGACGGCCGCCACGAGAAACGGGCGTACTCCGTGATCGAGAACGACGGACCGGGGTAGCAAGTTTCGCGTGCCCGACATCTCGCCGCCGAGAGTAACATGCCGGGCATGACGCTCTACCGAAACCCGGATCACGAGACAATGGCGCGACGTCTTGATGAAGTCCTTGTCGAGAACGAGCGGCTGCGCAGGATCGTCAGCGCCATGAGTTCCTACAGAAACTGCTCCGCCGTTCGATCTCGCAGTGATTTCGCGGAACGGCAACCGCGTGTTCCCAGCGCTCCTCGACCCCACGAACGTCTCACGTGGATTCGTGCGTGACGCCTCGAAGACGTTTCGTCCTCGGGCACCGTGGCAACTCCGCCGCGACCTGGCGTACCATTCGGTCGTGCCCCCACCTCCTCGGGTTGATCCGCTCGTAGGCACCGTGATCGACGGTCGCTACCGCATCACGGAGCGCCTCGGTGGTGGTGGAATGGGAAGCGTGTACGCGGCCGAACACGTCCATCTCGACCGGCGCGTGGCCATCAAGCTCATGCGTCCCGAGTTCTCCCTGGAACCAACGGCCGTGGCTAGGTTCCGAAGGGAAGCGCTCGCCGGCTCGACCATCGAGAACCCCCACATCGCCGAGGTGATCGACTTCGCGGTCTCCTCGGACGGACGACCTTACCTCGTGACCGAGTACATCGACGGCCACGATCTGGATCAAGATGTTCGAATCGGTGGCCCGCTCGAACTTCCACGGGCCGTGAAGATTATTGGGCAAGTCTGCGAGGCCCTCGCAGCCGCTCACAAGAAGGGGATCATTCACCGAGACCTCAAGCCGTCGAACATCATGCTCACGGTTCACCGCGCGGAAGCGGACTACGTAAAGGTCGTGGATTTCGGACTCGCGAAAGTGCAGGCGGACATGAGCGCGCTCACCGTGGCGAAGGCCCCGATCGGGACGCCCGCTTTCATGCCCCCGGAACAGGCCCGTGGATTGCCGGTCGATGCGCGGGCCGACGTATACGGGATCGGTGGAGTACTGTATTTCTCGCTGACGGGTGCGCTTCCGTTTTCGGGCGCGACGAACTCCGAGGTGTTGCTCAAGGTTTTGAACGAACCACCACTACGCGTGACCCAGCTTCGACCCGATGTGCCCGAAGGGGTGGCCGATCTCGTCGAGGCGTTGCTCGCGAAACAGCCAGAAGATCGTCCCTCGGATGTGTGGGCTGTAAAGGAGCTTCTCGACATCTCGGCTCGAACAAATGGCAAGTCGGGCGTCGATGCGTTTGCGGGCACATCGATCGGGCTTCCACCACGGGCACTGCTCGATGCTGCGAGAGACCCGAAACGACCGAAACACATCTCGCCCGAGGCGTGGCTGCAGCGAGGCCGAGACCCGCATTCGTTCACGACGATTCGCGCTAGGATCGCAACTGCTCCCGCATCGACGACCGACGGTCGTCGTGATCCACAGTAGCAACGACGGCCTCGGCTGCCGCGCCATACGCTCACGCGTAGTCAACATGCAAGCATCGAGGGTGGCCGGGACTGAAATTGATAGACGGGGAGGAACCGCATCGTGCCAAGAACGGAAACCGCTGCGTACTTCATTTCGTTCGACGTAAGACGGCTGGAGAGCGACGCTCGGGACATCGGATTCAAGTCGCCTGACTGGAAGGCGCTCGTGCTCGCGGATCTAGTTGACGATGAGTCGATCAGAGGCGTGAGGGTCCCAAACATCAACGCCGACAGCGTGCTCTTCGACTTTTTCGGACAACGAACCGCGATCCGAGCACGAGTCGACAACTACCGAGACGATGTGCTCTTTGCGGTTGGAATCTACCGAGGTCCGGCGGCTGGCGGACGACCGGTGCCGAAGAACGTCAAGACGGCAAAGGGGCCGTGGCGACTGCTAACTCTGGCAACCCCGCGTCGCCATGTAGCGGAGCCGCTCGGAAACTACCTCCACAGCACACTACCACTCGCGCAGCGTTCCGGTGTCTCACATTCTCACCAAGAGGCACCACCACGCGATCCTCCACGCGTGACGCCTCTTCGCTGGAATCCATTCCAGGAACTGCGCCCCAGCAACGCGCCGCGCGTTCCAAGCCCCCCGAGTACCGCCAATTCGCAGAAAGTGGAGCGAGACCTCGACCCCGCATCGCGCGGCGGAGAGGTGCCTTCGGAGCCTTCGGTGGAAGCACCAGTGCTGTCGGTTGTTGCCGCGCCCATCGCTCACGCCAACACCTCTGGCGCGGGAGACACGGTAATCAGAGAACTGGAGAACGAAGCGCCAGGTCCGAGTGCGGACGCAGATGCGCTCGTGCAGTCATCCAGGCCACCTACCATTCCGCCGGCCGCTGGAACCTCGCTCCGCCTCGTTCACCATGAAGTCCCTTCAAGCATCCCGGGGACCGATGGGTCAACATCGGTTGCCCAAACGTGGAGCGCGTTCGTCTTTCAGGCGGCCACAACGGAGAACGCCGAATTCGAGTGGCTGCTAAACTCGTCCAGTCCCGTCGCTGCGCGACAGGCTAGGATTGCCGCGCTCGAAGCGGAGATCGAAGAGGCGCGCACGCTCTTGAAGACAACTCTTGGGCGTCTCGACGCGGTTCCGGACATAGTCGTGGTGGAAGAGTTGCAACAACTCGCAGCCGACGTCGAGGGAATTGCAGCCGCCGCACCACCTCCCCCGGGTCTGACGGCCCCTTCGACTTCATCGTTGCGCGAGGCGATCGACCTCGCCAAGTCACCGATCGTTCCTCGCCTACCTCCCTGGATCGTCGGCGAGTCCGGCGAACCCCACGATTTCTTCATCACACTGCTCCGATCGCCGTCGCACGTCGAGTCGCTCCGAGAGGTCATCGCATGGACAACTGAGATGTTCGCTGGAGCGGCACCTGCTGCGCTGCACGATCTGTCCTCCGCTTCCGGTGACGGCACTCTCCGCGAGCGCCTTGCGGTCGCGTGGTCGCAGCACGCGGCCCGACGATCGGCGATGGACACGCTGCCGGAAGTGCTGCGCAACTCAGCACACGCTCTAAGTGACGAAGAGCTTCAGCGCTTGTCGGTTCAATTGAGACAGTGGCGCGAGTTACTCCAGGAATCTGCCTACACCGATCTTATAGACCACCTCGCGACGCAGGCTGCCCAGCGCTGGACCGAAGTCGCTATGTGCGACACCCCGCTCTCGAACCTCGCGCCGTCGGAAATCGAGGATCTTCGAGGGGTTTCAAAGTTCAAGGTTGTACGTCGGCTGCTCCCAACATTGCTCGCAGCCGAACAGCGTCCCAGGCAACGGGTATCAGATCAACCCAGCGCCAACGCTGGCGAGGGCGTCCGCGTACAACACGTGGTTACCAACGAGCAAGGGCACATCGTGAGCGCCGACATCGTTATTCCCCATGCCACACACGGCGACTCGCCATTTCGAATCGCCGTCCCTTGTCGTCTGAGGTCTCTCAAGGGTCCGCTGCGGATGCTGGAACTCCGCATCCGCGCAGCACACCTCCATGCATTTCCGACACGGGAGTTCTGGCCCGATGTTAAGGTGGTAGACATCGGCGGCGAACGCATGGTCGAGTGCGTCCACCGCTTCGCTACGGCCGATTGGTATGAGAGTGACGGGGTGCAGTGCGCCGAGGTTGCACTATCCATTCCGGCATTCGCGCATCATGTGTCCGAGTGGCAGCGGAGGAGCGAGCTGGCGATCCGCGTGTCTTGCGGAGACTCCGAGGCGTATCCGCTCACGTTTACCGCGTTCCGTGCCGAGGAGGGCGCAATCGCGCGGGCTCCGACCGGGACCGCTTCGCCCGGAGAGCTGGTGACGAAACGTCCGATGGGCGTACAAGTACGGCACAGTTCCCTCGAACGAAATGTTCGTGACGGCGGCGGAAGCTTCATGGTCATTGCTCCCAGGCGATCTGGCAAGACGACCTTGCTTCAGTACCTCGAAGAGATTGCGCGGCACAACTCCGCTCAGCACGTGGTAGTCGCCGATCTTGCCAGACATCTGAGACCAATCGAGGCGGTTACCGAGCTACTCGGCGCGATACACAAGAGTCTCTCGCACTCGTTCGGGGCAGCTCCTCCGCTGCCGGAAGCCAAAGGATTCCTTCTGGAGGACGGCTATCGTGGGCTTCGAAGCTTTCTTGCCAAGCATGGGATTCGACGCCTCCTTGTCCTTGTTGATGAAGCTCAGGTGCTGGTACCACGGCATCGAGGGGACCAGTGGGGCAACGTCTTCAAGAATCTCGAAGAGCACCACATTGGCCGTGATCAGGACGCCATGGCGCGTGTCACGTTCGGATTCTTCGGAACGGTCGATTTCGGCGTGAAGATCGGACGCAATTGCCGCGACTTTCTGCGACAGAACGGCGTGGAAGCATACGACTTCGATGAGACGGCGCTCGCCGCCTACATGCGACTTGGCGCTGCTGGGGATATTCCAAGTTCGAGAGAGGCGCGCCTGGCACTCGCAAGGTGCACGAACAACCTGTGGACCCTAGGGCGGGTCTTGGAAGCCGCGGTAGAGATCGTGCGGCGAGACGGTCGCCACGCACTGCTCACTGTCGATGTGCGAAGCGCGGTGGACGAGTTGCTCTCGTCCGACGGACATCGACGTGATCTCTGGAGCTACGAGAGTTCGGACCTGAGTGTCTCGGATGCATGGGATCCCATCGACGCGTTTCCCGTGGCAGTTGCGCTGGCGAGAGATGATATCCAGGCTGTTGGGCGTGCCGAGCGAGGCGCGAAGTGTCTGGAGTGGTTGCGCGCCCTGCTTCGCAGGGAGCAACACCCCGGAACAATAGCTAGAGAGAGAGTACATCAGTGTACAACCGAGTTGGGTGATCGGGGCATCCTCGACGAGGATGGCGAGTTCCGGCGACCAATGTTGCGGCGACTGCTTGCCCGCGCACCCGAAGAGCGCATTCTCGGTGAGGTAAAGAACGAAACCGCACTGAGTCGTCTAGCCGTCGACGTTGTTGAGTGGCACGAGGACCTGAGTCGATCCACCGCGGAGCTAGGCGACCGCCGCCTGGAGGGTGGTCAAGCCCGAGTTGCAGTGCTCGGCGGCGAGCGGCCTGAAGCCTATTGGCACCTTACTCTTGCGTCGCCTGAGCATTCCCGCCGATTCGCACGATCGTGCGCTGCGGTTCGACTCATCAGAGATCCTAGCACTCGACGGAAGGGCGACGAACACCTTCCTCGACTTCGTCAAGCGGGATTCCGTGCTGACGATCCGAGTGTGGCCGTAATCGTTTACGACTGGGTTCCCGGCGAGAGCCTCGCAACCCGACCAGCGTTGCAGGCTTGGGCACGCACCCATGTTTCGCAACAGGTGGCATTGGCGCTCAGCGCGCTGCACTCCCGCGGAGTGTTGCACTGCGATGTTCGGCCGGCGAACATCGTCGTGGACGGCGCGCTCCACGCCACGTTGATTGATTTTGGTCTTGCCCGCCCAATGGAGGCCAGTGGAAACACGGCGTTCCCCAGCGACGAGTGGGCAGCGCCTGAGTTGTTGGATGCCACGCCGAGACCATCGCAGAAGAGCGACTCCTACTCACTAGGTGTTCTCCTCATGGGGGGATGTGAGGGCCGGGATCTTCCGCCTGCTGTGAAGGACCTCGCGAGCCGACTGGTCAACAAGAAGGCACCCGAGGAGAGGCCAGACGCCTCGGAGGCTGCGGCGGCGCTCGGAGAAGTATTGAGTGGGGTGTCCTATGAGCCGCAACGAGACGAAGCTCGACTGGCCTTTAGGGACCTACTCAGAACGGCAGATCTCTGGCTCAGAGAGGTCCTCCAGCCGTTAGAGGACGCCTTCGTGTTTGCGAAGTGCAACTACTGCGGATGGACCGAGCACCGCGCGATGGAAGTAGCCTTTCACGTGCAAGGCGTGTTCTCGCGACTGCTCACGTCAGCAAGCTCCGCGGAAGCCGTTGCGCTCGGGGCGCTCCGTGAGTCCGACCGTGACGATCTCTCGCTAAATGCTGCATGCGGAAAGGTGGCGGAGAGCCGAGCGGCGTCGAGACCGGCAGCGTCACAGAAGGAACTCGTTGGCTGGGATCACTCGGAGGTACGAGCGGTCGGATTCCTGCGGCACGCGTGGGCACACCCGTCCGATCGCGAAACCCGGTTGAACGACGCGGCCAGAGTACTCAGGTCTGGGCGGCCCGTGCCCTGGCCGGCGGTCCGTCCGGCTTTCGAGCGTGTGATCGCGCTCTTGGATCGTGCGGCCGGGACCGGCTCATTGCTCCGTGATTTCTTCGAACCGTTCGTGGCGGGCCCGCGCTGAGCGCGCCGGAGGACCGGGGGTGGGATACGGACGTCGCGTGACAAGGTAGGCGGGATCCGGTGGCGCTGAGTGGCGCCACCGGAACCCTCGGCTATCGGCGGCGATTGTTCTCGGCGATGAAGCCGATAACGATCATCCCAATCTGAAGCAGTGCCTTCGCGATTCTGAGGTACATCGTAGTCTCCTTTCCGTCCGAAGCGGACTCAACCATTTCGGCCATACGGAGACTCCAACGGCGCAACCGATATCCTGCCGAGCCTGAACGAACTCGCGGGCCTCGTCAAACGCCGCGAGGCGGTCACCCGAAATGAAAGTTCGCTCAACGCCCGGAAGACAACGCCGTCACGATTTCCTTCTGCCGTTGGTACATCGTGCGATCCACGACTACGGGTTCCAGGCCGAATGGATCGGCCACATTCGAGATGATCGCCATCTCGATCTCGCGATACACCTCGGCCTTGCTCGGCGCGGATTCTGATTCGCTCAAGCCCGCAGCCCGCAGAACACTCATCACCCGGGCGTCGAGTGCGATCGAATTCCGGTGCATTCCCAGCTCCATCAACAAGTCGCGCGCGCCCTTCAGGTTCACGTGGGACAGCACGTCGATCACGAATTCGATTCGCTCATCATCCCCGACTATCCGGGACACCACTGCAACAAATTCTCGCGGGCCGCCAAAGGCTCGAACTCGTCGAAAGTTGCGAGCGCACGCCGTGGCCTTTCCCGAGCCGTCTGCCGATCGACCAACGTAGCGAACGCCAGCATCCGAAAACGCCCGGTGAAAGCGCGATGCGATTTCGGTCGTCGGTGAGTTCTCTAATTCCGAGACCAGCCGCCCGTAGGTGATTCCCTTCTCCGCGAGCCGGGGAGCAAGTCGCTCCCATGGCTCGCTACGGCCGATCACGGCAACTTGCCCGACGACGATTGACCACAGGGCCTCGTCGTCGAGATTCCTCCATCGGTCCGGCTCGGGAATCACTGCGTTCGGCATTTCTGCTCGAACCGCGTCGCGCAGCTTGGCCCACTTCTCATGGTCGGTGGAAATTGCGGGAGACATGTCGGGCCAGGAAGCGATGATCGGGACAAGGCGCTGCCGGCGTCAACTGGGCCGGACCTGTCGACGACAAGTCAGAATACGACGGAAATGGATGTCCACGGTCCCGGGAGATCGCTGCGAACTTTCAGGCTCTTGCGGTCCCTACACGCCCGGTCCACGATCATTCCGCGATGCCCTCGCACGTGGTCACGATCATCCATCCCGACGGCAGCGAGCAGACCGCGAACGTCCACTCAGACATCGCGCTCGCGGAAATGCAGAAGCTCGTCAACGGGTACATCGAGGTGCTGGCGCTCGCGGACGGGCGGGTGATGGTCGTGAACGAAGACGGCCTGCTGCTGAAGCTGCCGGTCAACGCCAAGGCGACGGAGCTGTTTGGTGCGTCGAGGCGCGGGGCAGAGCAGAGAAAGGCGGGCGAGAAGTGGGTGGACTGCGTGGTGGGGACGGTGGTGGTGTGTGCGGGGGAGTTGCTCGCGTGAGCGCGTCCGTACAATTCGATGGCACACGGATCACGCTCTCCGATGGACGGATCTGAACGAGCTGCGCACTTCCCACTTCCACTTCCCGCGGGGTGCAGCGGATCGACCGGAAGCGCAACGCGGAAGCGATCATTGAGGACGGGCGCGGCGACAACTCAGAAAACATCGAAAAGTCGTGTCCACGCACGAAGACCGCAGTGCGCCGCAGGAATTCAACCTACATGCTGGTCCGACCACGAACAAAAGACGACAGCAATTCCCGGAGGTCGGTTGGATCCGCGCCGGGCACGAGCGGCACTGCCCCAACACCGGACCACTGCGGGTCATTCGGTTGGGCGGGGAATATCTTCTTCTCGCTGCCCGGATACAGCACGAACGCGCCGACGGCCTCCCGAATCGCATCGCGGTAGGTGTGCATCTTGTAGATGTCCTCGCGCGTTGCGCGCCGGTTCCAATCTCCGCCGTCGGTTTCATCCATCTCATCGATGCGCTCACCCTCGAACTTCAACTTCGCATCGAGCACGAGGGTTCGCCCGGCTTCGGCTGGGTTGCGCACGACAATGTCGGGCCGCAACTCTCTCGAATATGAGCCGCGCCGGGAAGCGTAGGTCCTGTTGTAAACGAGTTCCGTCCCGTCCGCGTATTCGAGAAGGGCCGAGTGCGGGACCGTGCGGTGCTCGCTGGTGGCCCTGAAGAGATCTACGTAAACCGGTGCGCCGAGAAGGTCGTCGAGGACACGCTTCACCGCGAAGAATGACCACAACTCGTAAAGAAGCGCGCCGTCCTTCAGATCCAGCAGAGCGTGCCAACGATTGCGATCGTCGGCCAGGACGGACGACAAAGAGAGGTTCAGGTAGTGGCCGAGAAACTCTCGGTAGCCCGTCCGCCGCTGCAGCACCGAGGACTGGAGCGGTACAAATTCAAGCGGGCCCACGTCGGCCAGGAAATCGAACGACAGCATGTACGACAACTCGTCGCTCATGGTGATCAGGTCGTCACCCAAACCGGGGTTCAATTTCGGGCGCGGCTTGAATCCGTCAACGAGATCGGCGGCGAGTCGCAGGAAATGCAACACGAGTCGATTCTCGTGGGTGTCCGAATCTTCGCGACGCGCGACGCTCTGCACACTGGACGTGAAGAAGACCGAGCGCTCATCTTGTTGCGGGCGTAGACGACGACCGAGACCCGTGCGGGCGAGAGGTGATCCCAGGTCGATTCGTACGAGCCGCTCGGGATGCGAAGCAACGGCCATAATCCCGGATGATCCCAGGGAGGCAACACGCTCGGGTGACATCCAGCGAACTTCCCGTTCCATCCTTCGGTGCGGCTGTCGTGCAATCTGAAGGAACTGTCCGAGTAGTCGTTCGCCACCATCCGCGCGAAGCATCACGTGTCGAAGGTAGGCAAGTGCGTGGTAGCGGACCTCGGGTCCAGCGAGATCATCCCGCTCGAATGGCAAAGACGTAGAGGCTCCGAAATCGAAGGCTAGGTCGGCAGCGTCAGCTACGACGCCATCGAGCATTCTCTCGAACGCGTCCTCGGTGAGCTTCGAATTCAGAACCCGCATTCGATGCCCGGCGACTTCGGCCAGGCCGACGTAATTCTCAAAGAACAAGATCGCCCGCGTCGGATCGTGCTCGTCCACCACAAGCACCGGCGGTTCGGACTTGAGGGGTGCATCTGCACGCACCACGTATTCCCGCTGATCCTGCAGCCGAAACGTCCCGTCCGTTTCACACCGGACGGGTTCCACTTTTCCGCGCTCGTAGACCTGGAACACCACCACCTACTCGATGAACGAGACGAAGCCTTGAGTCTGGAGCTTCGTCAGCATGCGAGCGAGTTTCGAAGCGGACCGCGGGAATCGCGGCGTGACGGGGTCCCCGCCACCTGGCGGCGCGACCGTCGAGCCAACCCGGAGCGCTTCGATGGACTTCTTTTCGTCCACCTCCGACATCTTGACTGTTTCGATTGACCCGAAAGCGCAAAACCACAACAGCCGGCGGAGTGGTTCGGCGAGTTGTTGCTTCGGCCCGTGAAGTTTCGGGAGGATCTTTTGTAATATCTGGAGGTCGAGCGCGGTCATCTCAGCGTCGTCGCCCACGTGCAGGCGGGCGTTCTGCACGTAGAGGGCAATTTCGTTCGCGACGCGGTAGCCAAAGTGCAGGTTGAATTCGCTCAACAGCTTGTTGAAGTCGATGAGCGTTTGCTTCACGATCTCGGGCGCGTTCAGGAAGTCTTCACGCCCCGCGACCGTTGTCCGACCCAACTTGATGATCCCGTCGGACAACTTGAACGGGCTTCGATCTTCCGCAGCGCCGTAGCCTGCGAGGTCCACGCGGTTGAACTCGATCACGTTTGCTCGATCGAGCACCTTCGGCGAGAACATGTGCGTGGTCTCGTCTATGTTCACGGTGCCCGTAACGTACACGTTCGGCGGAACTCCGAGAGCCGGCGGCACAAGCTGAACGCCATCGAAGAACAACTGGCATTTCTCGACTTCGTGCGGTCTTGCCTGACACGAAGCGCATTTCTCGGGACGCTGCCAAGTGTCCGGCGCGTCGAGGGGCTCGCACTTCGGCAGGTCATGCAGGTGCAGCGGTTCCTGGCGGAGTCGCCCCTCGTCCAGCGTGCGTGACTCGGTGGCCGAGAGGAGATCAGCGAAGTAGTGCTCAACGCGCGCGAGGTTCATCTCGTCCAGGATTACAAAATATGGTTTGTCCGGATCACGGTGGGCGCGCAGCAGCAAACGAACGAACGGGCGAGCGACGTAGTCTTCGGTGAGGAGGTTGTAGAAACCGAGCACGTCCTTGCCGTCGAGCCAGTCGGGACGTACGGAAACGAATTCGTGCCGAGTGATGGTCTCGGTTTCTCTCTTCGTCCGCTTCTCGACCCGCTCAATCGAAACCATCTGCAGACTAGCTTCGTCGGGTGCGGGCACAATCGAAATACGCATGAAGTCCCCGACGGTGGCCGAAGCCGCCAGGCGTTCCGGCATCTCGATCCCGAGGCGAAGCACCCAGCGTGTCGTCTTCCCTCGGCCGTGCTTGAACGCGCCCACCGAACCCGCGTACGTCTGCTCACCGAATCGGATCTTGAGCGGGCGTGAGCCTATTTCGGGCAGGTCGAAAAGCTGCTCGCCCTCGCGCCCGATGATGAGCTGGCGATGGCGAAGCGTGTAGGGCTGCAGACGAAATTGCCATGAGCCGTCGGGCGACGGTTCTTTGGGCTCTTCAAGTTCGACTTCGCGCACTTCCGATCCGGCCCACTCGGCGATGGCCTGCGCGAGCTTGGTCTTCCCGGTGCCCGAGATACCCGAGAGGATCACGAACGGTTTGGTTTTGAGGGATAGCAGGTAGCTCGTGACCAATTCGTCGGGGAAGTGAAAGCCGCGGCTGCGAAGGTTCTCGTAGATGGACAACACGGACTTGCTAGCTGGCGCAGGATCGACTAGCGGCGGCGGCCCGTCGTCACCGAAGAGACTAGTGTAGCGGTCCGCCGGAATTTCAATCACGGTCTTGACCCAGCCGCCCTGCTTCTCGATCTCCCTCTCGATCGTGTCGAACCATCGAACGGGCAAGCAGTGGCGGTACTCGCCCTGGTCGGGGCGGAACTCGTACGGGCCCGTGACCACACCGCGGCCGACGACGCGCGACTGTCCACGGTTCGCAACGACAACGTCGCCTTCCTGGATCTCGAAAGCGAACGTCCACATCTGTGCGGCGTTGGTCGCTGAAGATGTGTCCTTCGGGTAGTCCTCGTCGAGTTGTTCCTCGACTGCGTCTTTGGACGCGAACGTCCGTAGATGGCCGATCTTGCTCCAGCCGATGGCGATGTGCCCGGCGTCGCGCATCTCACTCCATCGGTGTGCCTGTTCGCCGGGCGCGATCTTCCAGTAGCGGGGCGTTGTCATGCCGACAGGCTCAGGCCCGAATCGCCAAAGCCCTCCACCTTCGAGCAGCGTTCTCTCGATCTCTGTCGCCAAATTGCGCAAGTCGCCCGGGCGGTCGCGAAACTCGTCCCAAATCCGTTTTGTTTCCGCGCCGACATTGGGGAGCCCCTTGCTCTGCGTCCTATCATCGAGGCTCTCGAAGTTTGAGCATCGCATGATCACGCCACCGACCGGCCGAGCGAACATTCTGGCGAGCCGATTCGCACGTTCGCCACGCATCTGGGTTTGTCCGGCCTTGGCGTCGAGGTAGTGGGCCAGTACGAGGACGTGCTCTTCACGGCTCCAGATCCTTTCGTCTGGCGGAAAGTGCGCGCGCACGCGGGCGATCTGTTCGTCCGTCATCGGGAAGTTGGTTCCCTGCGGTTGCCGGATCACGCTGAGCCCGGCAAGGATCGGGTCACGCGTTGCATCGGCACGGAGCACGGGCTTTAGGATCAACCGTTTCGTGTACCGGATGCGCGTTCTTTGAGCCGGCTTCATAGCGGATGCCGGGTCGGTCCAGAACTTTGCGTGGGCCGGATCCTCGGGGATCTCGGCCGGGGCGGTGATCACCTCGCCGATGGCGTACGCACCAGCATGCGGGCCCGAGAGCCACATGACGACCGTGTCACCGGGTTTGATTTGGTCGGCGTACTGATTCGCCGTCCACGACGTGTCGTCATGCTCGACGCACTCGGCGAGTAGCCGGTACTTTGCCGGGTTGGCTTGGAAGATCCAGTTCGCCATCGAGCGGGATGCTACTGCGAACGGGGCGTCGGAGCGATGGGGGTGGATGTGGCGCGGCTCTCGGAACCCGTTGCAAAATCATCCCCTCCGCATCGCTGAGGTGCTCTCGACCCCGCTCTCAAGATCACGTGCCCTTGCGATCCGACTCTCGACAGCCTGCCGCAGCGTTCCGGTTGTGGCAGAACTCCATCGCGATCTGTTCTACGCTCCATCGCAGGCAGGCAACCGCACGGCCCACCCACCACCGCGGACCACGGCGTCGCTGAATTTCTCTCGGGCACTCTCAGATGAAGCCAAAGCGAGCACCGCGGCTGCGTACCACTCCGGTTGGACGGACCGATGCTCGCACCGCGCTTCCGACGGTGCTCCACTCGCATGACGTCGAGACGCAGTCGCGCACACTTCTTCGTGCAGCGCTTTCGCCGTGGCTGGTCATCGACAATCACGAGCATGACTATGGCATAGACATGTTTGTGGAGATCACGCGGACCCGCACCGGCGATCCACACCTCGACGCGACCGGCAAACGAATCGCAGTTCAGTTGCGGGCGACGGAACAACACGTTGACGGATCCATCGTCGGAGTACCGGTAAAGGTGAACCACGTACGCTACTGGCTTGCGAGCACAGAGCGCGTACTCCTCGTCCATTGCGAACTTCCGCATGGCTTGCTCCGGTGGAGGTGGATCGATGACCAATTGATCAGCGATCTCAATCGCGCGGATCCGTCGTGGATCGCTCGCACGACGGTCACGATTCCAGTTCCGGGTCACCAGATGCTCGACATCCATGCGAAGGAAGCGATTGCCTCGATCGCGGGTGCATCACGTCAGCCGAGGCTCACGAGTCTAGTGCCGGGTGCTTACTTTCGCTGCCTTGAAGCCGCGAAACGATCGGCAGACCGGATTGCTGCTGCCGCCAAGGAATCGGGATTCGAAAGCCCATCTCGACGCCTCGCGAGCCTAGCCGAAACACTCCGAGGGGCGACGTACATCGTCGCGATCACAGGTCCTTCTCGTGCGGGTAAAAGCACGCTGCTGAATGCCCTCGTCGCACGAGAAGTCAGCCCGGTCGGTCGTCTACCGACCACCGCGGTAGCGATGCTCATCACGGCGGGCGAGGCCGACGGGACCGAAGTGAGCTTTCTCGACGGTCGACGTGTTTCGGGCCCGGCCAGCGCAGACTTCCTCGCAGAGTACGCGACACTCGAACGGAATCCGGACAATGAAAAGGGCATCCGCATCATCACGGTGAGACTAGTGAGCGAAGTGCTCGAACGAGGAATCGAGTATGCCGATGCACCAGGGCTGCATGACCCGAGCCAGGCGATTCGAGATGTCACTGCTGCGGCTCTCCGTTCGGCCGACGCCATCCTGTATGTCATCGACGCTGCACCGGCGCGCCACGGCGGCTTCTCGCTCAACCAGTATGTGATTGAGGATCTGCAGCGCCTCGGCACTGCCGTTGACGATCTCTTTCTGGTGATCAACAAGGCCGACGCGCTCGATGACGCTGAACGCGCCCAGGTCGATGGCTACATCGAACGCGAGCTTCGTCGGTACAAACTGGCCGATCGACTGAAGGACCGCACGGCGTGGGCGAGCGCGAAGCACGCTTGGGACGGATGGACTAGCCCGACCCGGGACCGCTCTGCAATTGCACCGCTGGAGGATCGACTCTGGAACCACCTGCTTTCATCCGGGTCCACCGGTGCGATGCGGCTTGCGAGGCTTCTGCCCGAGATGGAACGGGCGGCGAACGAATTCCTGTCGATTCTCGCTGCCCGCCAGCAAGATGGTTCTTACGCCGCCGAGTTGAGGCGGCGTCTCCAGGTCTGTTCGGTAGAGCGTGAACGCCTTGTCCGGATATGCCGGCGGCATGTCCGTATCGAATCGAGGCTGGCAGCGCAACGGCTCCGTCTGCGAACGGAGGAGGCGTTCAACCGGTTGGCCGAGTGGCTAGCCGGCGTTCCTTCCTCTCAGCAACTTCCCGCATCGGCAGTCGTGCAGCAGTGGCTCCAGCAGGCGTTCGTGAGCGCTATCGATGTGACGTGGCGCGAGACCGGCGCACGAATGGTGACGCTCTCCGGTGAAGTGGCCTTCGCGGTCGAACAATCCCTGCTGCAAGCGCGACTTGCAACAACGACTGGCGGCGGTCTCGATCTCAAGATCCCGAGCCTGCCAGATCTTGGCCTGCTGCCGTCCGACTCGCTCCAGGAAGCGTGGACCGGAATGCTCGCCGCGGGACTGCTCGGAGCCTTGCTCGCGACACCATGGACCGCGTTGATTGCAGTGGGTGGTTGGCTCACCGGGCTTGTCTTCGGCACGGCCGCAAGGCGGCGGCGGGAGATCGAGCGGTTGGTGTCGCGTTCTCGCTCGGCCGTTGAATCGGCGGTGCGAGAAACGACATCGACTCTTGAAGAGAAAATCGCATCGTATCTGGGAAACTTGGAGCATAACGTCGAGGATCGGGTTTCGGTATTCGTTCACGACGTCGAGCGTCAGCTCGCAAAGCTAGGGTCACCCATTACTCCAGGGGAGGCGCGTCGGCTTGCCGAACTTGAGCGCGACGTCCGCGATGCGATTGCGGAACTCTGCGGAGTGCTAGAGCAGGTTCGTCCCTGATGCCGATCGAAGCGGACCGCACGTGCAGGCCAGCCACGATGCCGCGGCTCTGCACCGTGTCGGCGAGCATCAACACCTGAACGTCCAGCTCATCGTTTCCACGTGGGAACACCAGCGCGAGCCGGTAGGGTCCAAGCTCAAGTCCGTGACCATGGCTGCCGGGAGCGCTCGTTGCTCGTTCCCCTTTCCCGGATGCCGTCCATTGCGGCATCATCTCGTCCCTGATGCCGCCACGCCCTTGCCCGGTTCCTCCGGCCCCCACGAACGGCGCACGCACGTTCAACGGTTTCTCCGAAGTCACGTCGTTCCTCTGGTCCGTCGCCGATCTTCTCCGTGGAGACTACAAACAGGCCGACTACGGGAAAGTGATCCTGCCGCTCAACGTGAACCGCTGACCATCATGGACAAGCGAGCTCTAAGCGAACGCGACATCTGCACCAAGTTCATCACGCCCGCTCTGCGCAAGGCGGGGTGGGACGAGATGTTGCAAATCCGCGAGGAGTTCGGTTTCACCAAGGGTCGCATCATCGTGCGTGGCAAATTGGTCAGTCGCGGTCAGGCCAAGCGCGCCGACTACATCCTCTCTTTCAAGCCCAATATCCCGCTGGCCCTGATTGAGGCCAAGGACAATTCACATAGCGTCGGCGATGGAATGCAGCAGGCCCTCGACTACGCCACGTCTCTCGACATCCCCTTCGTGTTCTCGTCCAACGGCGACAGCTTCGTGTTGCACGACCGCACCGGCGTGAGCGAAGCGACGGAAACAAATCTTGCCCTCGATGCATTCCCATCGCCGGCAGATCTGTGGGAACGCTATCGCGCGTGGAAGGGCCTGACGCCGGAAGCCGAGAGGATCGTCCTTCAGGATTACTTCGACGACGGAAGCGGCAAGGCCCCCCGCTACTACCAGGTCAACGCCGTCAACGCGGCGATCGAGGCCATCGCCAAGGGCCGCGACCGCATCCTGCTTGTGATGGCGACAGGCACCGGCAAGACGTACACCGCTTTCCAGATCATGTGGCGGCTTTGGAAAGCGCGCCAAAAGAAGCGCATCCTATTTCTGGCTGATCGAAACATCCTGATCGACCAGACGATGGTGAACGACTTCCGGCCCTTCGGCGGCGTCATGGCAAAACTCAGTGTCAATGCCAAGACGATCGAGAAGGCCGATGGCACGTTTATCGATCTCGTGACCGCCGTCGACGACAAGCGCCAGATCAACAAGGCGTACGAAGTCTATCTTGGCCTCTATCAAGCGCTCACCGGTCCCGGGGACCGGCAGAAGCTGTTCCGCGAGTTTTCGCCGGGCTTCTTCGACCTGATCGTGATCGACGAGTGTCATCGAGGAAGTGCGGCCGAGGACTCAGCATGGAAGGAAATTCTCGATTACTTTTCCGACGCTACGCAGATAGGTCTCACTGCCACGCCGAAGGAGACCAAGTACGTTTCTAACATCGCCTATTTCGGCGAGCCCGTTTACACGTATTCCCTCAAGCAAGGCATACGCGATGGCTTCCTTGCGCCTTACAAGGTGGTCAAGATCCACATCGACCGCGACGTCGAAGGATACAGGCCCGAGAAGGGCCAACTCGACCGCGAAGGCGAGGAGGTCGAGGATCGGGTTTACAACGCCAAGGATTTCGACCGGACGCTGGTGCTGGATGATCGCACCAAACTGACCGCGAAAAAGATTACCGACTTCCTGAAAGAGAGTGGCGACCGCTTCCAGAAGACCATCGTCTTCTGCGTCGATACCGAACACGCGGCTCGGATGCGGCAGGCGCTCATCAATGTGAATGCCGATCTAGTCGCCGAAAACCACCGCTACGTCATGCGCATCACCGGCAACGACAAGGATGGGCAGGATCAACTCGGCAACTTCATCGACCCGGAATCCAAATACCCGGTCATCGTCACCACCTCGCGGTTGCTCTCGACCGGCGTAGATGCACAGACCTGCCGGCTGATCGTGCTCGACCGCGAAGTCGGCTCGATGACCGAGTTCAAACAGATTGTCGGGCGCGGCACCCGGGTCCACGAGGACACCAAGAAGTTCTACTTCACTCTGATCGACTTCCGGGGTGCATCCGGCCACTTCGCCGATCCCGATTTCGACGGGGAGCCGGTGCAGATTTATGAACCGGGCGCGGACGATCCCATAGCACCGCCCGATGACGCGCCGCCGATCGATGAGGACGGCGAGGCCCTTCCAGTGACCCCCGGCAGTGACGAAACCATCGTCGACGGCCATCCGGACCCGCTATCGCAGCGCGTCGGCGGCAAGACACGGAAGGTCTATGTCGATGACATCGCTGTCCGCATCATCGCCGAGCGCGTCGAGTATCTCGACGAAAACGGCAAGCTCGTCACGGAGAGTTTGCGCGACTTCACCAAGAATGCGCTCAGGAAACGATTTGTTAGCCTCGACGATTTCCTGAAACGCTGGAAGGCGACGGACCGCAAACAGGCGATCATCGACGAACTGGAGGCCGAGGGCCTGCTGCTCGATCCCATATCCGAGGAACTGGGCAGGGACCTCGACCCCTTCGACCTCATCTGCCACGTCGCGTTCGACAAGAAGCCCCTCACTCGGCGCGAGCGCGCCGACAACGTCAAGAAGCGCGACGTGTTCACGAAATACAGTGCGCAGGCTCGCGCCGTGCTCAATGCGCTTCTCGCGAAGTATGCCGATGAGGGTGTGCTGAATCTCGACGACGCCAACGTGCTGAGAATCGCCCCGTTCAACTCGATGGGCAGTGTCGTCCAACTCATCAAAGCATTCGGTGACCGGCGAGGCTTCGAACAAGCCGTTCACGAACTGCAATCCGCGATCTATCAGGAGACTGCGTAATGTCCGTCCGCGCCATCGTAAAATCCGTTCAAGACATCATGCGCCAGGATACCGGCGTCGATGGCGACGCCCAGCGCATTAGCCAGTTGTGCTGGCTGTTCTTCCTCAAGATCATCGACGATCAGGATCAGGAGCTCGAACTCGTGAGCACCGGTTACCGCTCACCCATTCCGAAGAAGTATCAATGGCGTGCATGGGCGGCGGATCCCGAGGGCATCACCGGCGATGAGCTTCTCGCCTTCGTCAACGGCGAACTCTTCCCCGCGCTGAAGAACCTCGCGACTTCGACTAAGCCCGGTGACCGTCGCCGGGTTGTCAAAGACGTGTTCGAGGACGCGTACAACTACATGAAGTCCGGACAACTCATCCGGCAGGTGATTAACAAGATTTCCGCCGTCGACTTCAACAATCTGGCGGAGCGCCAGCATTTCGGGGACATATACGAGCAGATTCTCACCGACCTGCAATCGGCCGGCAACGCGGGCGAGTATTACACCCCGCGCGCAGTCACGACCTTCATGGTGGACCGTATCGACCCGCATCCTGGTGAAATCCTGTTCGATCCTGCCTGCGGCACGGGCGGCTTTCTGACCTGCGCAATCCGCCACATGCGCGACCGCTACGTTAAAAAGCCCGTTCACGAGCAGACGATGCAGGCCGGGCTGCGCGCGGTGGAGAAGAAGCAACTTCCGCACATGCTCTGCGTCACCAACATGCTGCTCCACGGTATTGAGGACCCGAGCTTCGTACGCCACGACAATACGTTGGCGCGGCCCTACATCAGCTACACAGAATCGGACCGCGTGGACATCGTGCTGACCAACCCGCCGTTCGGCGGGCGCGAGGAGGACGGCATCGAGTCGAACTTCCCAACGCATTTCCGGACCAAGGAAACGGCCGATCTGTTCCTGGCACTCATCGTGCGGCTACTCAAGAAGGACGGCCGCGCCGCCGTCGTGCTGCCTGATGGTACGTTATTCGGCGAGGGCGTGAAAACGCGGCTGAAGGAACACCTGATGGAGGAGTGCAATCTCCACACGATCGTGCGTCTGCCCAATTCCGTCTTCAAGCCGTATGCCGCGATCGGCACCAATCTCCTGTTCTTCGAGAAGGGTGAGCCGACCAAGGACATCTGGTTCTACGAGCACCGCGTACCGGAGGGCCAGAAAGCTTATTCGATGACGAAGCCGATCCGCTTCGAGCATCTGCAGGGGTGCATCGACTGGTGGGGCGGGGCGAAGCGCAAGGGCCGTCAGGAGACGCCGCAGGCGTGGAACGTCGCGATCGAGGAGATCAAGGCGCGCGGCTACAACCTCGACATCAAGAACCCACACACTGTGGCCGACGACCATGGCGACCCGGAGGTGTTGCTCGAAAAGCTGAATGCCGCAGAAGCACAGACAGCGAGCCTGCGTGACCAATTGAAAGCGATCCTTGCGGCCGGCGCTGGCGAGATGAACACCGTTCGCCTGCTGGAAAACTACCAGCGTATCGCCGACGCGCCCGAGGCACTTTCGCGGCTGCGCCGCTTCATTCTCGATCTCGCGGTACGCGGCAAGCTCGTGCCGCAGGACCCGACGGATGAACCAGCGTCGGAGTTGCTGAAGCGCCAGAAGGTTCCGATCTATTCCGAAGGGCATTTTGACCTTCCCGAATCATGGGCGTGGGTTAGTGTTGGTACAATGGCCGAAGCGCGTCTCGGCAAGATGCTCGACAAGGCCAAGAACAAAGGCATTCCGCGGCGATACCTTCGAAACATCAATGTGAGGTGGTTCGACTTCGACCTCTCCGATCTTCTCGAAATGCGTTTTGAGGACTCGGAACTTCCTGAGTTCGCATTGCGATCTGGCGACGTGCTGATTTGTGAAGGTGGCGAACCCGGTCGAGCGGCCGTATGGGATGAACGCGACAGCGAAATTTATTTTCAGAAGGCAATTCATCGCGTTCGCTTTTCGGATTCGGTCGCCGCCGATTATTTCGTGAAGGCACTAAGGGCAAGCGCTGACGATGGGCGCTTGGCTGACTACTTCACAGGAACAGGCATCAAGCATTTCACGGGCAAGGGGCTTGATGGCTACCTGTTCCCCCTTCCACCCCTCGCCGAACAACATCGCATCGTCACCAAGGTCGATGAGTTGATGGCTTTGTGCGATCGGCTAGAGGCCACCCTGACCGATACCACCGACACCCGTGGTCGACTGCTCGAAGCCCTGCTGGCCGAGGCGCTGGCACCGATCGTGCAGACATAGAACTTCGAGTTGTCGATGAAGCCGCAGATCGCAGCGCTAATGATCGACCGGATGGATTAGAACCAGGAAATCGTAATGCGGTACTTGAGCGATCCAGAGTTTCAGCGGGCGGCGTGCGGGGCGATCGTGAAAAGGATCTACGAGGAGATCAGGGGCGAGACCGGCCAGCGAGTGACGGATGACGGGACTCTCGCTGGGCGTGACTCGTCGCGGCGTCGCCGCGGCCGGACGACATGAATGACGTTGAGTTGGAGTATGTGCTCCATGTCGTCGGGTACGTCGCGGCGTCTCACGTGATGAGCCGTGCATCGCTGTCCACCGGCATTGGGCGCGACGAAGAGATACTCACCGCCGACATTCAGGACATCTTTGCCAGATTCCGGGTAGCCAACGACTACCTCCGCTTCAAGAACTCAACGAGCCGCGTCGGCATCCATGTTGAGGGCATCGACAGGCGGCGCGAAGGCCGCATCGGAGCAGATTTCATTATCGCGATCCACGCCACCGACACCAACGGAACGACCAAGCGAGTTGTTCGGAAGGTCGCGCTCATTCAAGCCAAGCGCCTCGACTTCAAGCGCCGAGACGCCTCCCGTTACGCTGCATCTTCAAACCACGTTGCGCACGCGAAACAGATGGCGCGGAGACTAGGCCTCTCCAACGCATTCTTCGCGTTCTATCACTCTGACGCCGTAATACCCCACGTCACACAGCGTGTCGTCTGGCCAGGCGCGCGTCATCCCCCTGAGCTTTACTTTGCGAACCCGAACCACGGCAACCACTCCTACTTCGGTGTCCATCCGGACATGCAGCGGGAGACGTTCATCGAGCCTTCTGCGTATCGTGACTTGCAGAAGAAGCGAACGCGTTCCTGGCAGCTCGCGTCAGACTACGAGTGGGGGATTGCGGTCGTGTCGGCCGACGTATTCCTCACCCCGGGGCTCTGGAAGAAGCGTTCGGTCAGCGCGTCGCGCCTACCGACCGTTCAAGATGTCCTCGGCGATGGCTGGGCATTCCAGACGTTCCTTGTCAGTCTCGCGACGTGCGACTGTGGATCTAACTTCGGCAGTGATCAGGACTGGTCGAGCGCGATCGACCGTGCCATGGGCAGCCACGAGGAGAATACCGCAGCCGGAGGAATAGATCCCCGATTCGCCGCTGTTATCCAGTGTGTATCGGGTAGTGCGGCAGCGACCAGGTCGTGGCGACCAGCGCGCAGTCCGGCGGATGACGTAGAGGAGTACCTCCTTGATATCCGGGGCGCGCCAGAGTGAACGGGACTCGAAGAGAGTTCGAGAACGTTTGTCGCGCGTACTTTCCGTGCTGGCGGGCTGGCGCAGCCTGGAGGATTCGGACGGGCACGAAGAGTCGCACACTCGGGGAGCACGGATACTGCGACATGGTTCGCCGAGTAATCTGGGTCTCGGACGTCGGGGCAGGACGCCTGCAAACGTTGATTCACGAGATTACTCATGCCGTCGCTGGGGCGAACCACGGCCGGCGCTGGCGAACAAGAATGTACTCGGCGGCGCGCACTGCGCGGCGACTCGGGGACATGAACCTTGCGCAACGCCTAACGCTGGACGCGGACGAGTACGAGCGCTCCGAAATGGACGGCGGTCGGCTCCGCGCCTGTGATGTCTACGGGCAGCTTCGAGAGATGGCCACTGGCGGCCGGCGATATGTGGACGTTGTGCGGCACGTCGCCCGGACGCTCGGGTTGAATGATCGCGAGTTTCGGCAGCGCTATCGGCGGTCTCGTGAGGAGTTCGAGCGCGGACGGAGGTTTCATGTTCGATCCGAGAGAGTTCGAGAAGCATTACTTGCGCGGCTCCACATGGAGCGCCAGACCGCTCAGGGTGCGTAGAACATCGCCAGGTCATCGACGAGCCCCAGCATCGCATTCGGCGGAAGGTGCCGCCCGGCAGAATAGGCATTTGTCCTGCGCTGTTCGAAGCTGACAGCCTACGTCACTGCCGCCCTTGCCATCCTTACGAGAATGGCAATTCTAAACACTATGAACAGTACGATAGAGCGTGTTTCAACGACGGCACTCGACACCTACACTGCCCACATCGATCAACGCCCCGCAGCCATGTTCATCGCCCGTCTGGCACCCGGTTCAAGACGAACGATGCTTCAGTCGTTGAATGCGATTGCCGCCATTCTCGTGCCCGCAGCGGACGCGTGGAGCCTGCCCTGGGGCCAGCTACGGTATCAACACACAGCCGCACTTCGAACCGTCCTGGCAGAGCGATTCGCGGTCGCCACAGCGAACAAGATGCTCTCGGCCCTCCGGGGAATCCTTAAGGAAGCCCACCGTCTCGGACAAATGACCGCAGAACAATTCGCCCGCGCTTCCGATGTCGAGGCTGTCAAGGGATCAGCCCTTCCACGGGGAAGGGCTCTCGAACATGGGGAATTGCGCGCGCTGTTCGAAGCTTGCAATTCGAAGACACCGTCCGGTCTTCGTGATCGAGGGATTCTGGGTGTTCTCTACGGGGCCGGACTGCGCCGGTCCGAAATAGTGACCCTCGACCTGTCCGACTTCGATGCCAACACCGGGGCGCTGCGCGTTCACGGAAAGGGAAACAAAGAACGATTCGCATACGCGGTAAATGGAATGCAACGAGCGTTGGCCGGCTGGATCGAGGTCCGGGGGCCGGTACCCGGACCGTTGTTCACATCGTTCGCCCGAGGACGGACGGGAACGAGACTGACCGATCAGTCCGTGATGGTGATCCTTCAGCGGCTCGCGACCAAGGCGAAGGTCGCGGCGTTCAGTCCCCACGATTTGAGGCGTACGTTCATCTCGGACTTGCTCGACGCTGGCGCGGACATCTCGTCGGTGCAACAATTGGCCGGGCATGCCCAGGTAACTACGACGTCACGATACGATCGCCGGGGTGAGCATGCGAAGCGGAAAGCGGCCGGGTTGCTTCACGTGCCTTGCTGAGACGGCAGCGAACAGGTGATGGCCGCTGGCGGCGCTGCGATCGGCATGGAATGCTTCAAGCGCGGTATCTTGATGAACCCAATGACTCGAATGGCCTCGTTCTTCGTCGCCGGCACGGCGCTCCGAGCGGTTCCCGCGCAAGCAGGTCGTCCAATGATGGAAACGCTGGCACTCTCGGTGTGCGTGGGTGGCACCGCCTCGGTTGACGTAGGGTTCGCTCGCGGCTTGCTGTGCGATGACATCACCGTCATCCGACCCGAACTTCGTGGGGCGACACCGAGTTCTAATCGGTTCTACGTGACCGGTATCCGGGCGGGTTTCACGCTTTGCCGCGTGGGAACACAGCGCGGCGTTCCGACGGTGCTCGTACAGGTTACCGTGACTGCCTGCCCGTGACCGGCGTCCGCAGCGATTTCGATTGAGGCATCACTCGGACTCTTCCAACTCGTACGGCACCTCGATCACGCCCTCGCCCTTCGAGATGTCGAACTTCTTGGGGAGCTTCGCGAGCAACTCGGCCTCGTCCCTGAAGCCCTTCATGATCGCTTCGTGAGTCTCTGCCATCGAGACCGCAGGGGGCTTCTTCTTCGGCCGGTCGTTCATCTTCATCCTCCGAATTCACGATGCCCATCACAAGCGTTGCGCACAACTGAACGGACGACAACGGTGAAAGGATATGTCGCGGCACGAGTTGCGGTTCGTGTCCGGGATGGACACGTTTTCAATGTGATCGCACCCGACGACAACGATCTTGATGCGAACCTGGACTCCCCCGCGAACGGCACCCAGAACCACGGCCTGTCCATCCAGCAAAGGGTCGATCGAGTCCGAGTCGCAATTGGCCGCCGAGTCGCGATGGTTCGGACAAAGCTCACGTTTCGCCCCGACGTGTTTTCGTACTTCGTGGGATTTCGGGAGTCTCACCTCGCTGCCCTGGAGGCGGGCACGTTGCCGTGCACGATGGGTACCCTGGGACGAATCGGCAGAGCCATGAACATCACCTTGCTCCAGATCGTGCGCGGCGAAGTTGACCCATGCGGAGGATTTACCTCGATCGAGGACGAGCGGGCTCGGGTGTCTCGGCAGATTCGAGTGGCCCGGGAATCGCAAGGGATGAGTCTGGCAGAACTGGCGTTGAAGGCGGGCGTGCCGGGAATGATGCTCGGGGGGATTGAATTCTGTGCGCTCGACCCGCCGATGCCCGCCCTCACGAAGATATGCATCGCGCTCGGAATGCCCGTGCATTGGTTGTTCACCGACTGCCCGGCATTTCTGACGGACGCGGAGATGAGACGAGCCGGGATGGTGCTCGGGGACGTGGCGATTGTTCCACCGCCGGATGACGATGGGTGGAGGTGATCGACTGGTTTTCGCTCACGGCGCTACTTGACCTCGGCGCAGGTTTGCGGATGGGCGGTGATTGCCTCCGTGATGACATCGGACGGCATGATCGAATCGCGGGAGGGGACGGAAGACGGTCGGAGTGTTCCCGGCACCCGCTGAATAGAACTCCAAGGCTCAACGACACGAACGTCCGATCACACACGCTCAGTCCGGCCTACAGGCCAAGGACGGCCACAGGAAGTTGCCGATCGCTCATCGTCCCGTCGCCAAGTTGGCCAGACATATTGAAGCCCCAGCAACGCACCGTGTTGTCCGCGAGCCGTGCGCACGTGTGATACGTACCCGCCGCAAGGTCCGCGATGTTCGCAAGCCCAATCACGGCGACCGGTGACAAGGCATCGGTCATCGTTCCGTTCCCAAGTGCGCCGAAGGTGTTTCCGCCCCAGCAACGGCCCGTCATCACGAACCGCGCGCACGTGTGGTCGCCTCCTGCGACCAGCGACGTGACGTTGCTCGGTGCACTGACAGGGACCGGGACTGAACTATTGGTCATGCCACCGCCCCCGAGCTGGCCCCGCATGTTGAAGCCCCAACAGAGCGCAGTGTTGTCTGCGAGTCGCGCGCACGTATGCAATCCGCCCGCGGCGATATCGGCAACGTTGCTCAAGCCCCGGACCACGACCGCAGTGGAGCTGTCGAGCGTCGTGCCATTTCCGAGTTCGCCATAGCCGTTTCCGCCCCAACATCGAACGGTGCTGTCTGCGAGACGAGCACACGTGTGGTATGTGCCCACCGAAAGTTCGACGACGTTCGTCAACCCGCTCACGACGACTGGCGTGGAACTGCTCGCACGCGTGCCGTTCCCGAGTTGGCCGTACGAGTTCCAACCCCAGCATCGTGCGGTGTTGTCCGCGAGCCGTGCGCAAGTGTGCTCTCGTTGCGCGCTGATTTCGACGACATTGGTCAGGCCCGTGACAGGGACGGGCACGAGGCTGCCGGCCACGCTCCCATTTCCGAGCTGGCCGGAGCTGTTCCAGCCCCAACAACGAACGGTGCTATCCATCAATCTCGCGCAAGCGTGAGCCGCGCCGGCAACAATCTGGCTCACGTTTGCGAGACCGGTCACCACGACCGGTGTGACGCTGTTTGTCGTGCTGCCGTTCCCGAGTTCACCAAACCTGTTCTGTCCCCAGCAACGGGCAGTGCCGTCTACAAGCCGAGCGCAGGTAAACGACGTGCCAGCCGTGACCTCGACCACCCGGCCCGTGACGCCCGAATCGCTTATCGCCGCATCGCGAACGTCTCCTGTCGGTGCGTCAGTACCGTCGGACCCAGAAACATCAGTTGTGCTCACGTCACTTCCGCCCCCGCCGTCGAGACGCGCATCGCTGATCACGCTGCTATCCATGCTCCCGGTGCAATTTCCGCTCCCAATTAGTACGCAGGTATTCGAGAAGCAACAGAACGCCGACGGGGATGGAGCAGTCGGGCAAGACGAGGTGCACTCGGCGTGCGCAGAGCACGCTGTTGCACACGTCGTGCTTCCACGATCAGGTGCGGCGTCCGGAGGCACTATCACGGCACCGTCCGTCGGAGTGTCCGGGGGATCGAGCGGGATGTCCAAGCCGACGAATGCCGCGTCTCGAACGTCCACCGTCGCAACATCCATGGCCGAAACTTCTCCACCACCGCCGTCCGTCGAACCGCAGACGCACGGCCCGAATGTTCCCATGGGGTTGCAGACTTGACTGCCGCTCGCCGCTCCGGGGCACGGGCACGATTCAACCCGACCCGGCGTACAGTAATTCGTCGATGCGGAGCCGCAGGCTGCGGCCATCGCCCCAGCGAAGATGATGGCGAACGAGCGTGCCGCCATAGTCATCGGAGGAGTTACCGTTGCTTCACGCATGTGGTCCATCCCTCTACGGAATCGGCGACGTATAGATCCCGTTCTGGAACAACGTCGGCGCGGGTGTTCCCGTGCGCACGCTGAACAGTCGACCGTTTCCAACCCAGAAGGCCCGCTCAACATCACGATTCAGCGTGATGCTCGCGCCTCCGGCCGATGGTGCAACTTGTAGTAGCCCGCGACTCGCTGCGACATTCGTTCGGAATAGCACCCATGAGGAATCGGGTGAAAATGCGAAAGAGTTCACGTCGACTCCATCAGCTAGCGGGACGATTGTGCGGCCGTCGAATGTTGACGTGCGCAGTTGACCGGCGGTGCCGACGACATCCGCAACGAATGCCAACCGCGTGCGGTCCCCGGAGGCACTGAACCGTGGGAACACATTGCGTCCGAGGATCGTGTCGGCACCCCCCGTCGAAGGGGCGGACCGGAGAGTCCCAACGGTGCCGTCGTAGTCAGACAGATAGACAATCCGAGAGCTGTCGGGCGAGAACTGTCCGACAAAGACGACTCCGGTGCCGAGATCGATGGTTGAACCTCCGGGAAGCGATGCAATGCGGAGCGTTCCATTTCCAGTGAGGTTGTTGTTGAGAAAAGCCATCCGCAAGCGGTCGGGCGAGAATACCGGCTCAACGACCCTGCCCGGGTGCATGCCGCTACCGAGGGTGACAGCTGGCCCGCCGGCTGCGGACGACAGAAGCAGCGTCTGAGGGCCCCCGCTGCTCACGGCGTACCAGACGCTCGCGCCATCCGGAGCAAACCCGAATGCCCGCCCCCCAGGCGAACTGCTCGAAGCGAGCATCAAGGGCGGTCCACCAGAGACGGACGTAATCCGCAGCCTGGAGTCTCCCGTCGTCGGATCCCCACCGTAGAGAATTCGAGTTCCGTCGGGGGAGAACGCGTAACGGAGCCAGAATACGCCGGTCTCGATCAGAGTCGTTGGCCCGCCGATCCGATGGACCCGAATTGTGGAACCCAGACCGCTTGAATAGTCCGTGATGAAAGCGATCGAGCTGCCATCGGGTGAGAGTCGGAAGGGCGGTGACGAGTACATGACTCGTGTGCCGAACGTCGATGGGGCCCCACCAGCGACAAGTGCCGTCGCGAGCGCTTCAACGCCCATGCTGTCGAGGAACGAGTAAATGACCCGTGTGCTGTCTGGCGTGAAGGCAGAATCACTAAACCGCGCTCCCGTCGAAACGACACGCGTGCCCGACCCATCGAGATTTCCTAGCCGGAGGTTCCCGGTGCGAGTTGCTATCGAGTATTCGGTGAGGAACAGAATTCGCGTTCCGTCCGGCGAGAAGCGAACTGATGGCCCCTCATTAAAGGGAGGCAGCGCGCTGCCGAGGATTGACGGAGTGCCACCGGAGAGTGCCACCGTCTTGAGTATGCCGGAGTCGGTGCGCCAGTAGGCACGGCTGCCATCGGGCGAGAAGCCGACGTATCCGACTTGGAGGAACCCCGACCCTACGCCGGTGTCCAGCGTGCGAACTATCGTGCCATCGGATCGTGCCAAGAAGACCGTACCGCCTGCAGCGTCGGTCGCGAACACTGTCCACTGTCCGTCGCTTGAGACGGGGTCGCCAAATATCGGTCGCCAGATGGCGCTCGAAGTGAGCAGCCTTCGACCCCTCGGAAGTTCGATCGGCCCGAGTGGATAGATCGCACCGTCTATTATGACGGGGTCAGTCGCAGCTTGAACTCGAACCTCGGGGATGCGTTCTTCATGAGAGCCTCGACGAAACGCCAGCGGGTAGCCGCCAACCGGGGCGCACGGGAAGTCGTACCGCCCGCCGTCGTCGGTTCGAACAGTCGTGCCCGCGTCTTCGATTGTGACCTCGACATTTGACGGGTCGGTGCTACCGATGACGCTGACTGTCCCGCTCAAACGACCCGGCGTGATGCAGCCACCCTCCGCAGTACTGCCGGAGTCCGCATCGCTGCCGGAGTCCGCATCGACAGCAGGCGGTGAGTCGCTCGACCCGTCGCCGGGGGAAGATCCATCAGCCGAATCGTCTGCGGTATCGGATCCTCCATCTCCAGTGCCGCAGACGCACAGGCCGAACGTCTGGTTCGGTAGGCAGGACTGGGTGCCCGACCCGCCCCGGGTGCATGGGCACGCTTCAACACGACCCGGTGTACAGCCACCGGGCGGCGTAGAAGTGCATGCACTTCCGAGCACCGCGGCGTAACAGACGAGTGAGAGGAGGACTGCCCGAGCCAGAACCAAAGCCGGCCGATACCGATGCGCCACGTCGGATAGCAGCAGCGCTGCAGATGGCGCACCGTGGGACGAGGCGACGTACCGCCCGCTGACAGCGACCGATGTTTGCTCGATGCTGTCGCCGGACTCAGAACTTTGTTTCATGGCCCCCAACTTCCCCTCTTCGATCCTCGGACGCCGCCCGAAGGACCTCGAAGCCGCCGACCGCAGTCGTGGTCGCCGAAGCGATCCGCATGATCCATCATGCCAAAAAGGTCCGAGAGGAACCCGCACCGGCATCGCTTCCCCTATCCCAACGCGATCGTACGAAACTTGTGCGCTACGGTCTATAGCCTCGTGGTCCGATCTTCGATGGCGGGCGAGCGTTCCGCCTCGTGCGCACCCGCAAGGAGATCGAGCTTCTCCGAGTCGTTGGACATCGAATCGGCTCGCTCCGTCGAAAGGCAGGGCTGACGCAGGAAGAATTCGCTGAGCGAATTGATCGCGGCACCCGGTACCTGCAAGACATTGAAGCGGGACGGGAGAACTTGAGCGTTGTGACCCTCGCGCGCTTGGCCTCGGGGCTTGGCGTCGACCTGCACGTTCTGTTGATGATCGAGCGGATCGGCGCACGTGACAGCGCTGGAGGTGCACTTCGTTCCCCAGCGAGGAAGTCACCTCGACGTCGGGGCAAGAAGTAGCGAACCGGTGGCTGGGGTCACCCGCATCGAGGTGAAATACATCCTGCCCATCGGAGCTGGCGTCGTGAACGCTCAACTCCTCACGCTCGCAAGAATTGCGAAGGCCGTGCGAACTGACTTCTGGAAACTCGTCCGGCGTGATCGCGACCAACCGAAACGAAGATGATCCCGGTGGTTCGGGAGGACACGCTCGATCTCGCTCCGTACCCATGACGGGAACATCGTAACACGAACAACCGAGCGTGTTGTTGAAAGGACATTCCTCGGACGCTTGCGGCCAGGATGCGCCAGCCGCAGATCGAGTCCGTCCTCCAGTCGATCGCCGCCAATATCCGACGTCTGCGTCTTCGGAGGGGTCTCACGCAGGCCCAGCTTGCCGAGGCCGCGGAAATCGAAACGCGCTACGTGCAAACGCTCGAAACCGGAAAAGCGAATCCCAGCGCCGCGATTCTCGTGCAGGTCGGACACGCCCTCGGTGTTGACGCTGGTCAATTGTTTCGAGCGGCGACGCCGGTGAGGAGACCGACCGGTCACCCGAGGGGAAGAACTCGTTCGAGTTGATCGATGCACGCTGTGGAGCTACGGGTTCTTGACGCTGCCAGATTCCGCCAGGTCGAGCCGAGCTCGACGAATTGTGGCCTTCGCCTGGCGCAGTCGGCGTTTTGCTGACCACGGTCGCAGGAATACGTCCTCGTCTCCTTCGGAAAGTGCGCCGGGTTCCATCTCGTTTTCGGGCGCGAGAATTTCCCGCGGGTCGAGATCACCTTCGACTGCGGCGATGAGTCGTCCCGCTCGATCCCGGGTCAACGCCAGGACGGCAGCGATGGCATGGGGGACCACACGCTCGTCGTGTTCGCTCTGGTGCAATTTATTTTCGATGTAGCCCACGAGAAGCCTCGCGGCCTCGATGGCGTTGCGGAGCATGCTCAACTCGAATCGGACGCTGATTTTCTTCGTCTCCAAGATGCACCTCGGCATTCTTCGCGTGCCCATGATCGGGCGCGCGGCGCGTTGGTTCTCTTGTAGCTGGGAATCCCCTGTACTCCCGAACATTTGGCAAAGTATGCCACCCGGACCAGTCCGTCGTCCTGGTCAGATCCGAACACTGCGCAATGCAAGTCGATCACGGGAAGCGTTCCTTGACGGCCCGTCGCACCGAGTCGGACGATCAGGTCATGCGCCGCCAGGATGTTGAAGTTCTCGCAGACGAAGTGATCCGACGAGTTGTCGAGCACCGGTACACGAAACAGGAGGATCACCGCGTACAACTGAAACGCGAATGGCCAGCCGATCCTCGAAAGGCTGCCCGCCAAATTGCGGGGCACGCGAATGCGGCGCGCGGCGAAGATATTGTCTGGCTGATCGGTGTTGATGAAGACGGCAGCGTGCAGAGCGTTGCCGAGGCGGAATTCGCGAACTGGTGGGCGCAGGTGCGCTCGCACTTCGATGAATCCGCGCCGACGTGCCGCGTGTACCTTCGGCACTGGAGCAACGAGACAATTCCGGTACTGCACATGGAGACGGGTGCTGCACCATTCGTCGTCAAGACCGGGCAATCCGCGCCATCGCGAGAAGTTCCGTGGATGGAACGGGGAACCGATTCCGCATCGCGACGCGAGCTGCTCAAGATCCTCGTGCCCGCTGTCGGAGCGCCAGAGATCGAGGTCTTGGGTGGTGCGCTCCCCGCCAGTGAGTTCCAGCCGTTGCCGGGGGAGCGCAAGCTCAGGGGCAACTTCAACGCGCACCTCTATTTTTGCGCCCGCGCGACCGAGCCGATCTTCTTCGCGTGCCACCACATTTCGGTCGAGGCGGTGTTCAGCGGTAGCGGTCAACAAGAAGTCGTAGCCCAAGCGTCGAACTGCAAGCTCTACGCCCACGCCTCAGAAATCGGCCGCGTGAGATCGTCCCCGCACGAGTTGGAGGTGAGCGGTTCAGGGAAGGTCGAGCTGTCGGGCCAGATCATCACCGACTACGCGGCATCGACTCATCCCCGCGTGCGGATGAACATCGCACTACGAGCCACAGTCGGTGACCTCGTCGCCCGAGTCGTCGTGGAGGGTGAGATCGGACAGCCGGACACCGGCTGCAAGGTCCAGTGGATATTTCGCAAGAGTACATGACCTGCGGGATCACGCTCGCCGGCCGTTCCCTGCGGCCGACTCAGGTTCAACAACTCCGAGCACTGCTTACGTTTTTCGTTTGTCGTCACGCGCAGCGGAGCCAGCGCAAAAAACGTGCTGCGCAAGCTTCTCGATCACGTCCCGGTACTCGATCCGTCGCACCCAATAGTCCGGCCAAGCATTCATCCCGAGGTGTGCGCCCGCGAACGCTCCCGCAAGACACGCGATGGAATCGGAATCCCCGTTCGTTGCTGCGGCACGACGAACAACCGCCACGCCATCCTCGGGTGATTTCAGGAAACAGTAGAGCGCCGTCGCGAACGCTTCCTCGGCAATCCAACCCTGGCCACCGACATCACACGGGTCACGTGGTGGGGTTGATCGAGCGAGCCCCTCCCGGACGCGTCGCAGAACTGCAAGGCACTCATCCCATCCGTGCCGAGAGAATTCCTCGGCCGAACTTGCCCGAGCCTTGCGCCACAGATCACCAAGCCATTCGTGATGGTAGACGTCTCGTTGTTCGTGAACGTGCGTAAGCGCACGGTCGACAAGACCGACTGGTTCGCCACCATCTGCAAGATCGGCGATCACCCAAGCCGTGAGGTCCGATGCCGCGAGCGCTGTGGGATGTCCGTGTGTGATGGCTGCCTGGAACTGTGCGAGCGCCGATCGTGTCCATATGGGAACTGGAAGTAGACCGATCGGCTGCACCCGCATGTTTGCGCCGCAGCCTTTCGAATTCGCATCCGTGGAGTCGATCCACGGCAAGCCCCGTTCGAGCCCCGCGCATGAACGAAGACACGTCATCCCGGGCGCTCGATTATTTTCTGGATCACGTAGCCAAGTGACAAATGTTCGCCGCAGTTCCTCTTCGACAACGGCAGGAACGAGGGGCCGACCAAGTGCCGCCACGATCGCATCGCCGACGGCGATCATCATCTGCGTGTCGTCCGTCACACGCGCAGGATCACCGTCCAGATCTTGAGGTCCGTCCGGCGGCCAGCGCCGGACGATCTCATCGTATTTCAGGAACTCGGTTCGGGCGGCAAACGCATCGCCGATGGCACTTCCGATGAGACATGCCCGAATTCGGCTCGCGCGAGAAACGTCCGGTGCATCCGGTTCCTTCGAGTTGTTCGGTGTCGCGGTCATGAAGTACGTGCTTTCGGTGCGGCCAAAGAACGCGTGTAGACGGACACAAATTTCCGACGTTCCGGCATGGCTCTTTTGAAGGTAGCGATCCGAACTCGATGGCGCAATCTCGACAACCCGAGATCGTTGAAGCTCCATCGCGAATCTTCGAACCAAACCGGATGCAACCGAACCGGTCCATCACATGCTCGATCACAGCGCGCGGTGACGTGCCGGTCCGCGTTGCACGCTTCATATTGAAGTGCGACAAGTGAAAGAATGGACGGGAGAACGAGAACACCCCGTGCACACTCATTTCGAGACGAGGCGAGACATGGAATTCCGGCGACGCCCGAGCGCTCGCGATCCGCACACCAACAACGACCGCCCGTCCCGCCCCGGGGAACGCTCGTGGCTGGCTGCGGATCTCGCTCGTGCCGCAGGTGTTCCGGTGTCCCAGCTTCCCGGACTGCTTTCCATCGTCTCACGCGCGAGCGGTGCCGTTTTCGAATGGAGCCCTGATCGCCGCACTGTGCGAGCCTGGGGTCTCGAACCGCTCATGGGGCTCGCACCGACGCCGATACCGAAATGGTATCGAGCGAAAGGAAGCACCGAAAATGTGACCGACGGCTGTGTTCATGCGGAGCGGAACACCGACACCGTGTCCACGAAGCCTGCTGAGAAACCGACATCGAATTCATGGGGATCGTTTCGCGACACGATCTTCTTTCTCGTGGCCACCGCGGCGATCACGCTCGCGATCATGGCTACGGTTGGGACCGTGCCGTGCACCAACGCTGGCACGAGAAACGTTTCCCACGTGAGCGATCACCGTTGATCCTCGGTGCGTGGATTGCGAAGTTTCGATCGCTTGGTAATTGCAAATCGAGACTGTGAAAATGCGAGTTTCTCCGGAATGGGAACCGGTTCTTTGTTTTCGCGGGAAAACTGAAACCACCCGCTCCGCAAAATCGTGATGCGCGTTCCGACGTTGCTACGTCGCGCAGCAAAACTGCGCCCTGAACGACTGCCAAGTGGGACCATACGTGCACCGGCGTCTGGCCGCGTGCCGCCACTCCGAGGGAATCACGTTGACAGAAACGGCCAGCCCGATAGTCTGGCAACGTCGCAGCTATTTAGAACGGTCGCCAGCTAAGGGCTAAGGAGTCGGGAAGCATGAGCCACAAGATGATAGCGTGCGCTGGGTCTTCCACGATCTCCACGGGCAACCAGGCGACCCTACCCGTCGTGCGTACTCGCACGCGGGCCGCACACTCGCACCCGAAGCCACGCTCCGGGGACCACCACGTGCGATCCGTTCGCGTCATCATTTTGTCGCTAGCGATCCTCTCCGGCGCCGCTTGCTCACCGCAGAGCCGTTTCTTCACCGGCCTCATCTGCCCACCAGGGTTTGTGAAGGTTTGCAACGGCGAGTGCGCGATTGTGGCGGTTGACCTTGCGCCCTGCGACCTGAATCCCTGTCGAGCGACGGGCCCCGTGCCCGTGACGTGTCTTCGCGCGTCCGCGTGCGGGACGCCGCTGGTGCCTCGACCCGACGTCGGCCCCGGTCAGGGAGTGTGTTCGCCGCGGCTTACGCTCACGTATTGCGATCCCGCCGCGCCGCCAGCGAGATTCGCGGGGAACGAGTGTCCCGGCTCGACTGTCTGCGTTTCGACGACGGCGACGGGACCGTTTTGCACGCCGATTTCCGGCTTACCCGCGAGGGGAATCTGCGTGCTATCCAGCATAGACGGGCAGCCGTGTGACTCGAATTGGACCGCTGCCCGCAATGCGGCGGGCACGCTGTGCCACCCGTGTGCACCGAACCTTCAATGCTTCGGTGCAACCGCAGCAACATTCGGGCGATGTCGAAGACCTTGCATGCCGCCCGCTGAAGGTGCGAGTTTCCCAGCGTCAGGCATCAACATTTGCCCGCCGGATCCTGCGATGTCCAGCGGCTGGCAGTGGGAGTGTGCGGGCAGTGGATTCTGCAACACTTGCGGCCGACTTGCGCAGCGCGGCGCACCGTCAGCTGCGTCCGTATGCCCGTCGCCTGGGCCGGAGGCCGCTCGCGCCGGCCCCATCTTTGCGTTCAATGTTCTTGGCACTACGAACACGGTTACCCTCCCGGCTTCGCCCGTGGATCCCATCTGTTGCATGCAGCCGTTCACCGTTACAACGGGCCCGATATTGCTTACGCCGCCATCGTGCCTGAATGGTCGATGCTGCATGTTGCCGACGCAGCCGTGCACAAATGACGCGGACTGCTGCGTGATCGCGGGCTCACTCCTTCAACCGACGTGCATTCCGGTCTCGTGCGGTGCTTCAGCACCTCCGTTCGCGAGACGCTGTTCAGTTCCATTGCAGCTTCCGTGCGGCGGCAGTGGCCAGCTGTGCTGCACCGACGCCTGCGGGGGTTCATCGTCCTGTAACAGCGCGTGCTTGGGTTGCAACAGCAACGGGGTATGCCAAGCTATCCCCGTGCCATGCGGAATCGCCGGTGGTCCGTGCTGTCCTGCATCGCCGGGTCCGCGGTGCCCGCCGCTTACATTCTGCAGTTCCCTCGGCTCAGTTTGTTTCAGCCCGGCGTGTGTCACGTGCGGCGCGACAGATGGCGATCCTTGTTGTCCGGCTGGCACAGCCGGCGCACCGTACAATGGTTGCGCGAGCGGTCGGACCTGCCGAGCTGGAAACTGCGCCACGTGCGGTCGCGCGGGCGAACCGTGCTGCGCGCCAAACGATCCTGCCTCTACGACTCCGGACGGCTGTACGGGAGCGTTGAGTTGCAACAGCGGGACATGCGGCCCGCGACCTTGCGATTACTTGGCATGCACGCCGACGCCGAGCTTCATTAGCTTCTGGCACTGTCCGGGTGGTTCCGGAACTGCCTGCAATCGCGAGAACCCCGCGGGTGGTACAAACGGAACGTGCGAGGCCTGCGGCGGCTCGGGGCAAGTCTGTTGCACTTCCTGTATTACCGGGACCGCTAGTACCGGCGGATTCGAAGGTCCGTGCGATGGGATAACTTTCTGCGGTATCGCGCCTGGGTCGGCGGGCGTGCCGACCAGGAGCTGTAATTCGGTGGGCTTGGTCTGCCGGTTGCCCGTGCCATTCGGCTTGGCGACGAGTCCGCGGTGCGTGCCTTGTGGCGCGCAGGGACAGCCAGTCTGCGAGGGAGACGCGCTGCCGTGCGGACCCAATCTCACGCCCGCTGCTGGCGTATGCGAGTGCGGCAGCCAGTTCCAGCCATGCTGTGGCGGTACGGCGTGCGGCGTGGGCGCTTGCGAGAGCGGCGTTTGCCCGGGCGGATGAGAAGGTGAGAACTGTCTGCAGCCTGAACGTGCTGGCCCTTTGGCTCGGACTCGGCTGTGCTGGTAGCGTGGGACCGGGAGATGGACATCCGGAAGGGGAAGTCGGCACAAACGACGACGGCGTGATCGACGCCGATCGGGCGGACGGCTGTTGTGGATCCGACGCGACACCATCGGTCGACGTTGCGGCCGATGTCGTTACAGACGTCGCTGATGCGCCGACCGCCGGGATCCAGGGGCGGAGTCACTGGGATGTGATCCAGCAGGCGCCGGCGGTGAGAACAATCTTTGGTGCTCACCACCCCCTCTTCATCGTCGCGACGTTCACGGCGTACGCGCGCTTCGAGCGGACCACAATCGGCCCGTGCGCAATGGTCGATCAGACAGGTCTAGTACGCGACCCCTCGGCGGGGATATTGACGGTGTCCGGCGGTACCGGTGCCCCGCTCGTCGTCCCTCCGATCGCATTCCCGAGCGGGATCCAGTACGGGTACTATGGCTCGACACCACGGTGGGCGAATGGCGAGCAGGTGGGCTACGACGCCTCGGGCGATGTGATACCGTCGTTTCGCGGGTCTTTGATGTTCCCGAGATACCCAAGCGTGCTTTCGCCGACGTCGACATCTGGTTCAGTCGTGCCGGTGGCGGTCGCACGCGACCTCGTCGTGAGTTGGTCCCCTACGGACGCGCCGTTCGTGTTTGCGCAGTTCTTCGCACCACGACTGATGCCGGCTAGATTCCTTGAGTGCGCATTTTCCGGGTCCCTGGGCACCGGAAGCGTTCCCAGCGCTGCACTCCGACAGTTGGGTGGGAGCGATACTTGGATGCGCATCTCGGGGCTGGCAATCACTACGGTGTGGGCGGGCGGCTTGCCAGTCGAGTTGCGCGCGATGGCAACGGGCTTCGAATCCCGGATCCGACTCGAATGAGATCGGGTCCTCCCGGCCGGTCGCATCTAGCGTGCATCCTCGTTTGCTTGTTGTCATTCTGGGGGCGCGGATGCTCTTCTGGGCCGAGTTACTCTCTCGGTCCGTCGACCGGCAATGAGGTTAGCGTCTTTCTCTGCGAGTCGCCGCTTTGCGATGGGACTCACTACTCCGCCTGGGGATTCTTCGACCGGAGCACGAGCAGTGAGGTTAGAGCCATTCCGCCGTGCCGCGTGCAGACCTCGCAGAATCCGCTTTACGCAAATGTCGGTGATGTGGTGCTCACGGCTCCTCGTCAATCAATTCCGTTGCCAAACGGCATGAGCCAGTTCGGCAGAGTCTACCTCTTGTGGGACGCGACGGGCGCCCCGTGGAATCCGGGGGACCTCGTGGGAGTAACTGCGTCTGGCGGTGACATTCCCGCGTTCAACGGCAGCGTCCCGTTTCCGGGATACGTTCGGCTCCGGACATCGCTACCGATGAATGGAGCCCAGCTTGATCTGCGTTATGACGTGCCGCTTGCCCTGCAGTGGGACTCGCTCTCCCTAGGTGACGTCTGGGTGCACTTTCAAGTGCAGTGCTCGGGGCGAGCCGATTGGCAGCGCTGGGTCGAGTGCCTGTTTCCTGGATCCTCAGGAAGCGGTACGGTGCCGAGCGACGCGCTCTCGTATGTCAATGAAATGTCCAGCTGCTCGGCGAGCCGGCTGTTGATAACGCTGAGGATCGGTTCGTTTGCGTCGACCACGATTGCAGCCGGCCGTGACACCATACGATTCCGTGTGAGCGGACTCGCGTTCGCAGCATCGCAGGAGTTGGCTCCACGATGAAGGCTTGGCCGTGGGGTCCTCTCCAGGGCTGACCATCCGCGTCGCTTCGCTCCGACGATGTCCAAGTCAGCGGAACGTTGGCCAAGTGCCAGCGGAACGCCTGTCCAAGTGGACCGGAATACGGACTTCTTTGTCGTGACGACCGCGGCCGTCACGATCGCGATCATGTTCGCGGTTGGGATCGTGCCATGCACCAGCGCCGGCGCGATCATCGTTTCCCACGCGAGCGGTCACCGGTGATCCGTCGTGCGTGAATTGCAACGCAACGATCGTTGGCTGTTCTCGAATCGAAGTTGTGAAAGTGCGAGTTTCTCCGCTTTCGGAGCCGGTTCTATTTTCGTCTAGAAAAACTCGAACCACCCGCTCCGCAATATCGCGGCGTCGGTGACGGCCATGACCGCTGGCACGTCGAAGGCGAATGCGAGCGGACCTGCTGATTGCGCACCGGCTCGCCCGTCGGTAGCGTTCCCTTGCCGCTGGCGGAGACTGCACGGAGGGGAGCCAAAATGACGTGGAACCGAGCGTCGGTCGGACCCGGGAAGCTGTCGGGGGACATTGCGACGGTTCTCGACCGCGTCGAGGAGCAGTTCGCAAACGCCCTCGGACGATTCAGATCTAGATGGGAAAAGCGCTGGCCCAAGGAAGATTACGAACCGGCGTTCTGGTACCGGGAACAGCAGACGAAGACGTACGTCACATTCGCTCTTGACCGCGTTTGCAGTGGGCTCGTGATGCAGGAGCCGCCAGTCGAGCGAACAGGCAAATCCGCGAAGGCGTCTGCGAGCAGTGCCGGGCGCGCCGACTACTGGGCGGACTTCCGCGACCTTCACTTCCACATCGAGGTCAAACAGGCTTGGGTTCGCTACCATGAGAACGACAAGCCTCTCGGGCTCGGCGACCTGTTCCGAAAGCATCGTGCCGCCGTGAAGCAGGTCAAGAGCACACTGAAGCCGAACGTATGGAAGGTGAACTACGGCCTTGCGCTCACCGTCGCGCCGGTGTGGCAGAAGATTGGAGACAACGCAGCGACGTTCGCAGACGATAATCTGATCAAGACTCTCCGCAACGGTGTGAAAAAGAAATACCGCGTGCGCCGGTTCGCATGGTGGCGGTTCTCTCCGGGCTACATAGAGTGTAAGTGGAAGGATCCGAAGAAGGGTCCCAAGCACGAGCGGTATCACGGCATCGTGCTGTGCTGGTCGGTGATTCGGGCACCGAAGTCCTGACCCGCTCCTTCTGGATCTTCGGAATGGTCCTGGAACTCGCCCGCACGGCGTCGCCGAAGCGTTCCAATACTATTGTGGGTCAGCGAGGAATGTCGTCTTCGGTGCCGGCCCGGCCATCAGGACCGTCGGATCGAACGACCACGTCGTCTCCGTTGCACTCGACATGAAACGGTCGTCCCCATCCATCGGTGGTCGCTCGACTGCGATCGAGAAAGCCCTCGGCCTGCAACTGCTCCGTCGTCGGACACTGTCCCGGATGATCGTTCTTGTAGAGCCTCACGCTTGATCGTAGAAGGTCGATCCCCTGCTCTGTTGTGCGGACACGCGCAATGCCTTGCTCCCGCTCGGCGGCCTGTTGTCGAATCATCGCCGCGGCAACCTGTTCCGCGCTCGGCGTCGGATGTTCGCGTCGGCAATTCAACGTGAAAATCGCCCCCGCGATGAAGACAAAGGCTCTGAGCGCCATGGGCGAATGGTAATGGCCGTCGCAACCGACAGCAACGGCTTCCATTTCGGCGCGAAACTCGAACCAGCGACTCTCCGAAATGACGACGGGCATGGCGTGCACACATCTCTATCAATGCGATCACCGTCGCTCTCGCGAAGGATCTCGCCCTTCAGGACTTCCGTTTCGTTCTCCGCTTCGAAGGGTTCTCCGGCCCGAGAAACAGTGGGTTCCCCCGACGAACGGGGACTTCTCCCAGAACGGGATCCTCCGCACGCCACGCGCGAACGGTGCTCGATCCCACAGCGAGCATTTCCGCGGCCTCGACGGTGGCCCCGGTTTGTTCGAGTGCCCATCGAACAACGGCACGCCAAGCTTCTTCATCGCGAAGTCGTAGGTCTCGGAGAATTCCCCCCGTGGGCAATACGAGAAATCCCGCCGCTCTGATTGTCCTTCGAAGATCCGCGGGAAGTTCTCCGATGGGACGGGGAGGCGGAACCGGGATGGGTTCCCGGTTTCTTTTTCGAATTCTCGCAGCCATGGCCTGATGTCGGCGAAGGATAACCGCAGACGATCATTTCGTGAGCGGCATCCATCTCCCGCTACACCAGGGCCAGGGCAGCATCGAGCGCCTTGGCCTTCAAGTTCGCACCCGCCCCAAACCAGATCGTCGAAAGTCGTCGTTCCTCTTCGTAGCCGGCCGTTCGAACGTGATCCACGTGCTCGGTCACGGCGTTCAACAATCCCCAAGCCGTTCCCCGAACGCCGGGGATTTCCGCGCCCCGTCCCGATTCCACGAGGGCAGTGATTTCCCCACGAACGCGCTCCGCATTTCCGCGGGCACGAATCGCATCGGTATCCACCGGGTCGGGAAAGACTCCCCGAAGATACGTTTCGATTTCTGCGCTTCCCATTTGTCGGCCGGCCAACGCTCGGAAACTCTCGATCGCGATTTCCGAGTCGACACGAATTGATTCTACGAGACCCCGGACCCATTCGATCCGCTCGTGAATGTTCTTCGTGTGGCGCAACGTGAAGATTCGCGCGTCTTCCGATCTCGTCAGGCCGTTCTTGCAGACCAATCGTTCGAGGATCTTCTTGCCCGAGTAGGCGCGGGATCCGTCGTGACCATTTGAAAGAAGCACGAATGCTCGAACGACATCTCCGGGAACGACTTCGGCCTCGAAATCGAATCGCGCCTTCACCCAGATCTGCGCCCCGCCCTTGAAGGTCCCTGCGGAAACGTATTTTGCGTGGCCCTCCTCGACGACCGCATCGAATGGGCCGAACGCTTCGAGATTCTGAACGGGTTCGTAGTTCACGTGCGTGACACCGAGCACGCGTTGGTTGTCGTCGCGAACAATTGCGACGTGGTCATCAACGGCTTGGCCGTTGGCCGTGGTGAGGGGGCGCTTCGAGACGGTCCAGCCCAAGCCACGGGACGAAAGAAATCCGCGGCTGAGTTGTTCCCGTACGGACACGATCTCCCCGGTGAGCACTTCGGGGGTCACGTCGTTCGCTGGGGGTGAAAATGGTTCTCGTTCGATCATGTCGGTTTGCGTCATTTCTTGCTCCGGTCGGGCAGTTGTTTTCTCACCTCTTAGGTAATCATCAGTTCGCTTACTGCAAGCGTACAGTAACCAAGAACGTCACTACGTCCGTCTCGATGCGTGCGAATTCGACCAAACTGGATTTGGTAGGTACGTCTGTCATCGGGAACTCTCGGCGTGCGGGCGATGCGAACGCTGCGGCGTGCAGCGGTGCTCGTCCGTACGGGTGAGAGGGCGAGCCGTGAAGTGCGGCTCGCCGAGGGGAGGGTGCGGTCTCTGCGGACGGACAATATCCGTCACGTATGAATGGACCAGCCGGCGGTGGGCTCCACCGTGACCGCGAACGTTGGTGGCGCGCCCGAGCCGAATCCGTCGTGCGGGCCGTGGTACACGAGGGCGCCGTTCATCTCGATGCGCCAGCTGTCGCCACAGCGCGCGTACAATTCGAACAGGTACGAATGGGGCGCCGGGTCGCGCGTGAGCACGCACTTCGACTTGTCGCTCCCGCCGCCGTACTTGCCGAGGTATAGGAGCTTGCTCGTGAGGCTCACGAGCTCCCCAGCTTCGATTGCAAATGCGATCGTGTCGTCGAGTGCCCTGCGCGTGTCCGGATTCATCTCCAGCATGCGGACACGATGTCCCCCGAAATTGCTTCGAGGGTCACGTCATTCGCTGGGGGTGAAGAGGGCTGGGGTTCGATCATGTCGGCTTGCGTCATTTCGTGCTCCGTTCGGGCAGTTGTTTTTCTCACCTCTTACGTAATCATCAGTTCGCTTACTGCAAGCGTTCAGTAGGCAAGAACGTGACGACTTGGGATGTTCCGGTCGGCCGGGATCGTGCCGAGCGCCAGGTCAGGATGCCAGTGTTCGCGCGGCACAACAGGTCCTCCCGAACGGTTCGGGAGGGAGGGTCATTGCCGACCTCGACGAGGTTCTCCCGATCGACGCCGACCTGGCGATGGTCATGGTGCAGGTGCGATCACAGAAATACGATCCACCGACCTTCGACGCGGATGGCGGGCCTGTTGGTCAGGATCCAGGTCCGTCCATCGGCTTCGAAAATGAACTTGCGGCAGGTTCCCACAGGGAGTTCGCAACGCATCCGGCTTCTCCCGTTGAACGCGGCCACGAAGGCCACCGCACCATCGAGACCGATGTCGGAGGGGAGGGGATGCTTGAACGACACGACGGGCGATGGGCGCTCACGGAAATACTTCAACTCGAACGGCTCGGTGACGAGTTGCGTTTGGAAGATATCCAGGTCCATTTCGACGGCGCGCTGAAGTTCATCGAGCGAGAAACCGATCGCGGAGGGAAATGACGAGGGGATCCGACCGTCCCCTAGCGAAACCCATCGCTCCACGAGAGACCTCGGATCATTTCTCCGCCAGCCCATTCGTTCGAGGATGTCGCCCGGCGTGCCCGCCTCGTTGGCTCGTGCGCGAAGGACAGACTTCGTGCGCGTGTACCGATCCGCGACAGGGGCATTTCCGAGATTCAGTTCGAACGGGAGAGGCCCCATCGAAAATCAATCTCGTTCGTGATGTTGGTGGGCGCAAGGCCGCACGTCTACGATGCGCGAAGCAGAACCTGGTCGCGATGAAACTCCAGGTACTTTTTTTGGACAGACGTGAACTCGCCCACGTTCAGGCGATCGTCAGACGGCAGACCCATCCGCCGCAAAGAAACGTGGTCCGCCCGAGGTGACACAAGGAGGTCGCCGTTCGCGTCGAAGGAGATGAACCCGCGGTCGAAAAGGTGATCGATGCTCGGCGTCAACAGCAGGCCATTCTCGCCATCAAGGCGCTCGTCGTTTTCGCAATCCCGCCAGGGTTTGATGTGACTGCCGACCAGGTGCACCCGGTTATCGACCTTCGTGATGCGACACAGCGTCTCGACCCGGAGAAGGTTGCGCCGATACGTGCCCTGACCGCGACGGGCCTTCACCAGCGCTTTGCGCTCGGTGTCCGGAATCTTGTCGTCGGAAGCAATCTCGTTCTCGATGTGGTCCTCCCACTCGTCGAGTCCACGCCGATCCAGGTGCTCAAGATCCTCCGCGCCGGCCAAGGCCGTCATGTCCAGCATCGTCCGTCCCTCGTGCCCTACGAGCCCAGCCAGCACCTCAGCGAACGCCTGTGAAATCTCCGCGAGGTAGACTTGCTGTAAGCCGTTGCCGTCGGACTGCAGCGGTGAGTACCGCGCTGGCAGCAGCGGCCGGAGGATGTCGATGTGGTCCTTCGGACGCACGCGCTGCACCAAGCGGTTGAAGCGGACATCTGCCTTCCAGCCGATGCGGCCCCAGTTCGGACCGGCTGCGCCGAACTCGGCTGGCTTCGGGCACTCGTAGGCATACGAAACCGCGACGCCGATGGCGGAGATGCGCGTGTCGCAGAACGAGTAGACGATGTCGCCGGGGCCAACCTCTCGCATGTTTTCATAGAATCGGCTGCGCGCCCCGTTTGCGTTTTGCTTCGGGGACCAGAGGTAGCCGCCGCCCACCTCCTGCTCGAAGGTCTGATTCTGGTTGACCCACCAGAAACGACGTCGGTCGGCAGCGGACTGCATGCGCTCGTGAAATCGATCCTACGATGGCCGCGTCGTCCGCTTCAACAATCGCCCGCGGTCAAGATCGAGAACGACGTCGTGAACTTCTTCGGCACGTCGAACTTCTAACGAGCGCTGCGAACACAAGCATCCGGCCCGGCGTACGGAATTGCACTTGAGCCGCGATCGGCACCTGCCTACGCTCCGCAGTCTCCGGAGGTTCAGCACGAATGGATCCGACAATTCTTGGAAATGCAAAGGTCGCCGCTTCGCTCATCGCCGACAGCGTCAAGTCCCTCGTCGGACTCGCCGCCAAGCTCCGAAAGCAGCCTGACGACGCGGCGATCCACATGCAGCGAGCGTTGGCGGAGATCGGGCGAACCTGTCAGGTCATGGATGATGCCATCGTCTCGTTCGCCGAATTGATCGACGATCCGAGCGTCGGTACGATCGTGAGACTGCGGGGAGGCGGTCTCGCAAAGCACGTGAGCGACGGACTGGGTCACTGCCATGTCGTCAAGAACGTCTACGACCGCTTCCTCGACAAGTGGTTCGCGCGGGTCTTCGGTAACGCGAACGACTACATCCAGATCAAGAGCATCTTTGACATCTTCGAGCGCGGAGACAAGGACCTGTTCTATTGGATCGGGAAGCTAGCCGTCGAACTTCAGAACGAGGCGACCGAGATCCTTCCGCTGCTGCGTGCCGGTAAGTCCGACTTGCTGCGCAGCAGAGTCTGGCAAGTCCTCGACGAAATCGCTCCGGTCCAGGTGGAAATGAATCGCATCACGGCCGAACTGATGTCGCTCAAGGCGGAGCTGATCGCGACCACACGTGCAATTCCTCCAAGACCCTAATCGTCTGAAATACCTGCCCCGACGCCGGCATGCAGACACGCGGGCGGACGCTCGGAGTTTCTGCCGCTGCGTCACAGCGGCGGATTCGGCGATGGCTCGTAGCGCGTTGTTGGTAGTCCGCGAGGCAGGATGTCCCCGGGCAAGGTTGCCCCGGCAAGAAACCGGGCCACGATCGCTTGTGTCTCATCGAGTGTGCCGATGAACGCGTGGAAATTGAGCGCGGCCGTCGTCTCGGTGAAGTACGAAACGTCATCCCACGTGAGCTTCACCGCCGGCATCCCCTTGAGGAGGGCCGAGTGCGCAGGCACAACGCCATCGCCGTCACACTTCACGGCATTGCCGAAGTCGTAGTCCCGCGCAGGTGCGGGACCCACCGGAATCCGAAGGAGCGTGGAGTTCTCGCGGGCACCGTAGATCGTCAGCGTTTCTTTTGGGTCGAGCCCGGCGGCCACGGGGTCGATCAGGCCCTTGAGCACTTTCTCCGCATCATCCAGGTGATGCTGTTCGACGTCGCAGCCGTGAACCTCGACCCCGGCTGCCCCGTGCGGCGTGACGTTCGCCTGCCAGTTCTTCACATCGAACGGGCTCAACGCATTTCCCGCTCCGTCCACGAGCGCATCCTTGAATCGAGGAAGCAGTTCGTACACGCCCGGAAATGTGCGCGCGAGCTTTCGCATTTCCTTCATGCCGCCGAAGAGAATCGTGTTGCCGCGAATCATGGCATCGACGGCATCCAGCGATCCCCGATGCGGAACCGCGAGGAACACCACGCGACCGATGTGTTCCTTCTTCGCGTATTTCCCTAGAAGCGCGCGAAACACGAGCCCGCCCATCGAGTGGCACACAAAGTCGATCTTTCCAGACCAGCCTACCGGTGCTTCGGCCGTGATCTTCCGGTGAATCGCTGCCGTGAACTCGCCCAACTTCTCCGCGGTCTTCTCCACCGAGTAGCGCCAGTCGTAGGGGAACACGTACACGGGAAGCTGCCGCCGCTGACGCAGGGCGTTGACCAAGCGCTCGTACGCAACGGGGAGCAAACCGTTGGCCCGTGTCGTGACTCGGGGCGCGAAGTCGGATGTACCGCTCGGATCCAGTGCGAGGTCGGTGAACGCGCGTCCGAAAACCTGCGATGTGAACGCATTGCCCGCCGACCACATGTTCTCGGGTTCCAGGGCGTAGAAATTCTCCAAGCTGCTGCCTTTGATTCCAGGCACCACGATCGTGGGATTCTCGGTGGTCATTTCGCCTCCTGAGCGTTTCGTACCGCAGCTTGTCGGTCTGCAGGAAGCACTTCGCACACACGCCCGTCACCCGCGGGTGCGAACCTCGACACGCCCTACGAATTGTTCACGGCGACCTCGGGCAAGAACGCACACGCACCCCGATCTACCGCCACTTGTCCCGATAGTTCGGTGGGGGCGCAATCGGTTCTCGCGGTTCCTCGGTGCGTTCGGCCACGAACGTGCTTTCGTCGCCGTTCTTGATCTTCAATCGTCCTCGGAGCTTTCCGTCCTTGCCGACGCTCGCGCTCCCCGTGCCCGACACCTGATCAAACTCCCACGCGCCCGTCCATGTGAACGACACGCCCGTCTTCGTCGGCTTGCAGTTCACATGGGCGAGCAGGCAGTGCATCCGTAGGCGGTCGCCGTGGCCGGTGAACGAGATCACAGCGGGGCCGAGGTCGTCGAGGCCATCGCTGACCCACTGCGAGGTCTCGGTGATCCGCCACCATCCGCGAATCTCTGAGGGCACGTGGGTCACGATGCAACCTGCCCGAGAGTAGTCGACGCCGCGGTGTTCGTCTCGTTGCCGTTACGCTGCGCTAGAACGTGCACGCGTTGATCGGTGGGATGTTCCTATCGAACGCGTTCATTCCGAGCAGGATTGCCTGTTGCCGTTGCACGCAAGTACCGTGAGTGTTCACGTCGAACCACGGGTAACCCGTGCCGTCGCCGAAGCTACACGCTGCTGCAAGAGTGGCCATGATGTCTGTTGGATTGACGCGTCCGTTGCATCGTAGCCAGCCGATGAAGTACCCCGAGTAGCAATCCGCGCCGAGTTCCCGGTTCTGCATGACGGGTGGGCTGGCGTTGAACGCCTGCTGAATGTTGTGCCCAACCTCGTGACCGATGAACCATGCGGGAGCGAGAAGGCTGCCGAAGCGTAAGAACATCTCCAGCGCCGCGCGGTCGTAGTACACGTACCCTCGACCGCCCTGGGAAAATGAAAGCGACAGCGCGTTGTTCGCGCAAATGGGAAGGTCGGGCCCGCACGCGCACGCCTGAAGCGTGCTCGTCCACATCGTGTTGAGGTCCGTCATGATGCCCATCGTCGCGGTCGTTGGATCTCCGCACGAATACGGTGGCGGGTTCACGGTACTGATATTCCCCGGACGGGTTGGGCACCGCGTGGTCGGGTTCGGAACGGTGCCCGTGCATGCGCCCCATCGTGAACCGAAGCAGTTCGGATCATTCGCGCAGAACGCGTTCGGCTCGCAATGCCCGTCGCTGCACAACGATGACGGGCCATGGGAACAGCAATTCGAGAGGGTCGTGCACGAATTGCCACCACCATCCGGCGAGTACGGTGGGATGCCCGGAGAACAACCGCTACCCACGAGCGCGGCGAAAAGAACGACCTGGCGGGCACGTTCATCCGGTCGTGCCCATACGGACACGGCAGATGGTTCTCGGCCAGCCTGCGAACGTCGAACTTGCAGCGAGCGCCAGGAATCCCACCCTAAACGCACGGGGCGTCATGGCACCGACTTCTCCTCGGGCTCCCGCACATCGATGACGGGTCCGTCAGCGAGTTCGTCCGCGGGAACGGCCACGATCCTAAGCCCCCAGCCAGCCCACGTCCTGAGCATCTTTCCGAACTCTTCGAGTGAGAGTTCGTGGTCATCGATCTGGATCTTCACGATTTCGTCCGCATCGTCATCGACGGTGCAGCGGATTACGTGGCCTCTCGGTACCCACTGGTTCCCCTCTTCGAACCGCTTGATCTGCGGACGCCCCGGCGGGATCTCAACGGCGACATGCATGTGCTCCCGTTTGAATTCTTCGATCGTGCGGACGTGCGCGTTCCAGAACGCCAGCACATCGGCGTCCGACATCTCTAGAAGTTTCGGTCCGATCTTGAGGTGTGTGGTCCAAACATCGTCCTCGGCGTATTCGATGATCGCGGTTTCCCCGTCACGGGAAATGCGAACTTGCTCGGGTGATGCAACGTACGGGTTCTTTCTCCGCATGACCGACGCTCCCAGAGGAAGTGTACCTGTGGCGGCACGCGGCGGGCGATCAACCTACCCGCGAAAAAGTTTCGCATCGCGGGCATTCAAGTGAACTTGGATGGCGTCGCGCAATCGGGGGAACTGCTTTCGGATCAGCACGAGGACGGCGGCCCACCTTGTGCCCATGACCAAGTCCCCTCGGCTGCCGTGCACGCTGGTCTCGATGCCGACTGCCTTCACGATGGGCGTATCGCCGGGTGCCAGCACCTCACCATCACGATGAAACTGCCAGATCGTCGAGCCGCTCACGCCTTTGAGGGAACCGCGAGAACGAGGCTTCGAGCCTTCGAGATCGGTCGAGAAGTCCTGATCAATGTCGAGCACGACGTGAATAACTGGATCGTGGTTTTTGAGAGCGGCGTTGCCCCGGTACGTCCGGCATGCATGTGTGATGGTCTCGCAGTTCATCATCGAGGCACGGGGGTCGAAGCGCTTCCATTCTTGAGGAAAACCATGAAGGAGGAACCAGCCGTCAGCCAATCTACTGCGCGAGAAGTCAACGTCCGACAGCGTAATGAACGTCCTGTTCGGAAGGCGCTCGACGATTCTTCGATCAAGTTTCCACGCGGCCACATCGAATTGCGGCTGCGACGCGGAAGCCAGCGGGCCCCCCAAAGGAACTTGGGGCGCTCGCTGCACGGCATCGGTGATGTAGTACCCGACGGAGTGATCTTTCAGCACGTGGTCCGCCGTCACGAGGAAATGCTCGTCGGCGATGGTCAGCAGCGTGCCCGTTCCCGCGAGCCCAGGGTTTCCCCCTTCGGCCTGAAAGAATATCGGCACGACCGAAGTCGCGAAGCGTCGGTTGAAGTGCTGGAAGATCGCGCCAATCCAAGCGGCCGGCGAGACCCCTTCAGCCGGCCTCGCGTCTGCGGGGACCGCGGCGGGTAGCATTCCGTCGCTGGGTGCCTGAATCAGGAGCCGCTCCGCGTCGTCCTTCTCCGTGTTCGACATGCGCTCGGGGTCCCCTTCGTCTGTCGGTTCCATGCCCAAGTGGCCTGCCGCGACCGACCAGAATCTACGGCCCGGCCGCGCGCTGTCCAGCAACTTCGCAATCTCGTTCGCTGTCCACTCGCCTTGGGCTGACCTCGATCTTGACCATCGCTAGGAATGCGCTCGGCCAATGAACGCGTTGGCCATGGAGGCGATCATGACCAAGGACGAACAGGACCATCACGCGGATCAAATGAATCCCAACAACGACGACTATTGGGAATCCCGCGGCTACGACGAACGGCCGGATGACTGGGAGGAACTCGCCGAACAAAAGGACGAAGGCTGACGAACGACCGGCCGCCCCGCTCGGTGACGATTGCATCGAGCGGGGCGCTCGGCCGTCTGAGGACACCATGACCAACTTGAACAAATTCGTTCCGCCGACCAGCGGGCGCATCCTGCGGGAAGTTGTCGATGCCCTACAACTTCGCCAATGGGACCCGAAGAAGACGCTCAAGAACAAGAACACCCAGCGCTACCTCGATGGTGTGCGCGTCGAGCAGAAAAACCTCGGGGCCGCTGTGATGAGCATCGCCGAGGCGATGGTGCGTGCCGAGTTCATCGTGATCCCGAAGATCAGCGAGATGGGCACCGCGCCGCCCGAAGTGTTGGTAGCCAACATTATCGGCATCCTCGCTTCGAGATGGGATGAGTTGGCTGGCGCGCTTCGAAACTTCAGCCCGCACATCTCTCGGATCGACCTTGCGGCACTGCCTTTCTTGCGACTCGCCGTCGTTGACCTCGCACTTCGAGCGGCAGCCTTGGCGAAGTTGAACGGAGGCAATCCGCCCAGCGAAACTGTTCCCACATGGACACGCGAAAACGGCTCCGGCTTGTTACTTCGAGAACTGCAGGAGCGATGCGGTCCACGGCCGACGCGGGAAGACTTGGCGCGTGTTCTCGAAGTCTCGGACAACACGATCGATGCGTGGTTCGATGGAAAGGTGCGGCCGGAAGAAAAGCACATCGAAATCCTAGCCGAAGAGTTCGCCTGTCGAACTCCGGCGGAAACGAAGGAACGACTCCAGGTCCAACTTCGCCGGCATATCGCGATGTGCGATCTTGCTGGCCGTCTCGCAGCAATCGTTGGCCGTGAAGAACTCGAAGATCTCTCAGCCACGTTTGTTCGACTCGAACGCCGTGCTCACGAATTCGTGTCGGAGAGCAAGCTGCCCGCTGACCAATTCCGGCAGAGCATGATCGCGATCCTCGGGCTCGGCACGGAGTTCGAGTCCACTTCGTTCATCCTTCACACGCTATGGAAGGTGGAGAAGCTTCCGATATGGCGCACGATTCTCCGAGCTGCGGTCGAACCGTGGCTGCCGTTCTTGACACTGTCGCTGCGGCTCGTGGCCGATGTCGATCATTCCGTTGTCGAACTCGTCGCCCGAGAAAACAACGTGACCGAACAAGAAGCTGCCGAAGCGCTCGAAGTTGCGAAACAGATCGTGCAGATCGATCCCACACTGCCACCGCCAGATCATCTCCTCGATCGGAACTGGGTCCGAATCAAAGGCGACGCGGTCTACTCGGCCAGAAACAGGATCACGCAGGCCGAGTGGGCGATGACGAAAGGAGATTTTGAAACCGCCATCGTTCATCTCCGCCGCGCCGTAGAACTTCAAGAGCAGAACGCCGACTACCATTTCAAGCTCGGGGCGGCGCTCGCACCGGCCGGGATGATCGACGAGGCGATCAAGGAATGCAGGATCGCTGCCGGACTTCGAGAGGGATGGGAATTGCCGCTCGTGGAGATCGGGGTGATTTTTCTCAACGCCTCGCGGCCGGTTGACGCACGGGACGAACTCGAAAAGCTCGTCGTGAGCGGAAATTCACCGAGCACCTGGCTTGCTCTGAACCTCGGCGTCGCACGACACCGAACGGGAAACTACGAGGGCGGGCTCGAACTTCTGGAATTGGTGATCGAGCGTGAGCCGGATCACGCACGGGCGTTGAACGACGCCGCGCACTGCCTTTTCGTTCTAGGGAAACGAAGGAAGGCCGAGACGTACGCGAACAAGGCGCACCACCTCGGCGACTCGGAAACGCACCAGAACTGGAAGGCCGGGATCTACGATCGGACGTAGACGTTCCTCCCTCCGGAAGGTTGATCGCCCAGCGTGGCGCTGCGAGATGCGTCGCTGCATCGGGTGGATTGTGACGCTCAAGCCCCAGCGAGGGACCCTGCGTTCCTTGGTTTGGTCGTGCACACTCCTCATGGCTGCCAAGCGTTCTACACACCGGCGATCGTGAACCCTCGCTATCGACGCCGCTGCTTGCTGCGCCAGCGGGATTGGTCCCGTCGAATTTTTCGAAGATCCAAGACATCGGCCGCTGTGATCGGAGCATCCGCATCTAGCGGCTCGGAGGCATTCAAAATGTCGAGATTCGATCGAGGCCCGACCCAACGCTCGGTCGTGTCGGAGACACGTTGCGTTTCCTCGTGCGCGCGCAGCCGCACGAGATCTTCGACAAACTCTCGGACTTGGCGTGGGGTGGCTCGGAGTTCAACTGAGCGGCGTGGCGACGGCGTCGTCCCCGCGTTCCACGCTCGACCTGCCTGGCGTTGATACTGTGCGGTCCGCTTGGAGCCCCCGAGCAGCTTGCCCACAACGCTTGCGGCGGCGCTCTTCGGTCCGCCCTTGTCCTTGATCTCGGAGCGCTCCAATAGAACTTCGCCTTGCGCATCCGCGTCGAGGAAGTACCGGTAGGGAACGAACAGGTCTAGGACCCGGTGGCTGTAGTCCTTGCCAGACATCTTCAGCTCGCGCGCGTACTCAGCATAGATGGCTCCCAATTCGTCGGCGAGGGGGCCCATGTCCGTGCGGAACTCGTGCTTGAGGCTCTGCTTTCGGTGTCGATCCACCTCCGCGCCGACAATTCGGAACAAGCTTCGAGTTGTACGGTCGCGCACCGAATCGACGTGCCGCTCGGCGAAGGCGGCAACTTCCAGGAGATAGAGGATCGCTTCGCGGAATTGTGCACGACGTCCCGGGAGTTCGGAGCCGCCCGAACTCTGGCCGTGCGCATCCGAATGTTTGGGCTTCAGCGGCTTCGCCCCAGCCTTCGTGTGGCCGTTCGGCTTCGCGCTCTTCGTTTTCTGCGGGGCCATTCTGGGGCCACAGCCTGATCGCGTTACCGAAGGCCGGCAAGTTTGACAAGGTCACGCCGACGAATTCATGATGCTCTGCAAGACACAGCAGGTCGGCAAGCACATCGACGCGTTCTCATAACCCGAAGGTCGTAGGTTCAAATCCTGCCCCCGCAACCAATGCAGCTTGCCGCCGGCCGAGGGAGCGATCCTGGAGCCGGCGGAGTTGTTTTTGGGGGAGGGGGCGGAGAGCGAGCACGGCGGGCGTCGGAGAGTCGGAGCGTCGGAGGTTCGGAGCGTCGAGCACGAGCACGGGCACGGGCGGTGGACGCGGGGTGCGCCGGAGAGTCGGAGCGTCGAGCACGGGCGGGTGGCGGG